>ERZ1047985.604-NODE-604-length-27437-cov-7.409831_pt1 | contig 27437 bp, 36 predicted proteins | sample MGYA00383097_ERZ1047985 | MGnify/ENA primary metagenome ERZ1047985 (study PRJEB29581, sample SAMEA5548367) | metagenome | biome: marine; feature: coastal; material: water | depth 50 m | study: Short-term variability in the microbial, nano- and picoplankton...
CAGATCACACCGATCTAACGATCATCATTCCCGCCAATAACGAAGGCGAAATGATCGGCCAATGCCTTGAGTCCGTGCTGGACGCAATCGGTCCTGAGCGCGTGGAAATCATCGTGGCCGCGAACGGGTGTTCTGATGATACCGAGGCCCGAAGCAAAGCGTTTGAGCAAGACGCAAGCGCCAAAGGCTGGTCACTTGTGGTCTTGTCCCTTAGCGAAGGTGGTAAGCTAAACGCCCTAAATGCGGCTGACGCCATCGCCAAAGGAAAAGTCCGTGTATATCTGGATGCAGACGTAACCATTCACCCAAATCTGATGGCACAGCTCACCGATGCGCTTTTGTGCGACGCGCCGCGCTATGGCAGTGGCACAATTCATTTCACACCAACGACCGACCTCGCGACCACTCTCTATGCGCGCACATACGCCCGTGTCCCCTACATCGCCAACGGCTTGCCGGGTGCCGGTCTATTCGCGGTGAATGACGCGGGTCGCAAAAAATGGGCGGATTTTCCAAACATTATTTCGGACGACACTTACGTGCGACTGCTTTTCACCCCTGAAGAGCGTATTCGCGTACCTGCAACATACGAATGGCCACTTGTCGATAGGTTCTCAAACTTGGTGCTTGTGCGCCGTCGGCAGAACGCCGGTGTGCATGAGATCGCCGAGCTTTACCCTGAAATCTTGGACAACGACGACAAACTACCAGTCAGCATTCTTGCCAAGTTCGGTCTTGCGTTGCGCGACCCTATTAGCTTTGCGGTCTACGCAAGCGTTCAGATGATTGTGAAGTTTTTCCCAGCCAAAAGTTCAGACTGGAAGCGTGGACGCTGAAGAAACCCTCGTCAGCACCCGATACTATTAGGCAGTCGCAGTTTTCACGATCGCACCGAGGTCTGAGGAAATCTTGCCAATGTCCCCCATCGCATCGACACGCTGCAATGCGCCAACAGCTTCATAATATGTGATCAGCGGTGCGGTCTGCGCATGGTATGCCTCAAGACGTTGCCCGACCGTTTCTGCGTTATCGTCCGCGCGACGCTTCATTTCGGTGCCACCACAATTGTCACAAACACCCTCAGATTTGGGTTGCTTAAAGCTGTCGTGATAACCCTCACCACAAGAGCCACATGTGTAACGGCCTGAGATACGTGTCACCATCTCAGCATCGTCCACTTCTAGGCTGACGGCTGCGTTTATCCTTTGACCCTTTTTCGCCAGCAATCCGTCCAGCGCTTCCGCTTGAACAGTTGTGCGTGGAAAACCGTCAAGAATAACACCCTTTGCGCAATCGGCATCCGCAAGGCGGTCGCCCAAGATCGCGATGACTATATCGTCGCTTACCAGACCACCCGCTTCCATAACGGCCTTTGCGGCTTTACCCGCGTCGGTGCCGGCTGCGACGGCTGCACGAAGTAAATCGCCGGTACTCAGTTGCACGAGGCCGAAATTGTCCTCCAGAATACGCGCCTGCGTTCCCTTACCGGCACCCGGAGGGCCCAATAGGATTAGAACTGGTGCTGCAGTTGGGGAAGATGTTCCGTCCATGAATACTCGCCTTGTCTCGTTCCAGAGGGCCAGCGGCAACCGCACGCCCATGATTTCCAATTTGTCGGAAACATACCCAGATTTTGGTATCTAGTGTGCGGATCACATGGATATCGAGCGGATTTTGTTAACAGGTTTACCAATCATATGCGGCAAATTGTGAACTAATTTACAATCACGTTAATTGAATAATATCAATAATTTGCACTCCAAAACCCTTTTGGTGCGGTGTACTTGCGCGCAAATCAAATCCATATTGATGGTTTGTTACCCTGCGGCAGATTGCTTCACGGCCAGATGAGCGACCTCACACATGCGAATCCTAGTCAGCCCAGACGCCAAAGTTTTGACTGCAGCTTTGGGTTATTCGCCCGATTTATTACCGTATTTTTGCCAAAGCCAAACCAACAACAACGCGCCCAAAATTGCGCCAATCAGTCCCGACATGGCCCCCATTGCCGATAGCAGGAACCGTAAAACCAAGCTGCCGATCAATGCGCCGGCAATGCCGACCGCGAGGGTTGCTACAATGTTGGCTTCCCACTTCATCAATCGCGTTGCCAAGAAACCGGCTGCTGCGCCGACAATTACCAACCAAACTACGCCCATGTATTCTCTCCTATTTTCGCCAATGTGTCGGAACAATAATCAAAGCGCCTACCGACGAAATGATCGCGTTCACCCCAGGGCTGCCAAATCCAAATCGAAACATCGACGCCATAAAGAAGAACAAGAATGCGCCCCCAAGACAGATGATGATCGAAGGCAAATATCCGTTGCGGGTAAAACCTGACCTCTCGGCGGCGTAACCAACAATGGCTGCAATTGCCAAAGTCCCAAACATTGAAAAGAACATGCTTAGTTCAGCCTTTCTCCTTTGCGGATCGCCATACCCCTCAGGAAGACTTCCCGAGCTTGCGCCCCTTTGCCTGCACGCTGCAGGCTTGTGATTTCGATTGCGCCATCTCCGCAAGCAACCGTCAATGCGTCGTCTAAAACAACACCAGCCTCACCCTGACCTTCAGCCAAACGAGAGCAGTGAAGTTTCAACCGCTCCTCACCATATAGGCACCACGCCCCCGGAAAAGGAGAGAGGCCGCGAATTATTCTATCAATCGTGGCTGCATCCGCTGTCCATTCGATCCGCGCTTCGGCTTTGTCGATCTTATGGGCATAGGTCACGCCCTCGTCCGGTTGAACCTCTGCATCCAATTTATCAAGCGATGCTAAAGCTTGCACCACAAGCGCGGCACCCATCTGCGAAAGCCGGTCGTGCAACTGCGACGTCGTTTCCTCAGCACCGATATCAGTCGCTTTACGCAGCAACACTGGACCGGTGTCCAGACCAGCCTCCATCTGCATGATGCAAACGCCGGTCTGTGCGTCCCCAGCCATGATCGCACGATGAATTGGGGCGGCCCCTCTCCAGCGCGGCAACAAAGACGCATGAATATTCAAACAACCATGTCTAGGCGCGTCGAGAATGGCCTGCGGCAGGATCAAGCCATAGGCAACCACAACCGCGGCGTCTGCGTTCAAGGCGTCAAACGAAGATGCCTCTTCGTCAGATCGCAACGATACAGGATGGCGAACGTCTAGCCCAAGCTCAATCGCACGGGCGTGCACGGGGGGTGGGCGATCCTTTTTTCCGCGCCCAGCTGGACGCGGAGGTTGGCAGTAAACGGCAGCGATCTCATGCCCGGCATCAACCAGCGCCTCAAGCACCGGCACCGAAAAATCCGGCGTGCCCATGAATATCAGTCTCACCGTTTTTTCCCTGCCTTCTTAAGCAACATCTCCCGTTTAACACGGCTGAGATTATCAAAGTACATTTTGCCATTCAGATGGTCGATTTGATGCTGCACGGACGTCGCCGAAAGCCCAACAAAGTCCCGCCGATCGATGATCCCTGCCTCGCTTAAGTACCGAACAGTCACGGCACGTGGGCGCTTAAATTTGGCTGATACACCGGGTAGATTGGGGCTGGCCTCCTCATGCTCACGATATTCAATCGAGGAATGTAGGATTTCGGGGTTGGCCATCTTCACAGCCTTTCCCCGCGTATCCGAAGCATCAACAACCGCCAATCGCAGCATCACCCCAATCTGAGGTCCCGCCAACCCGACTCCGGGCATCGCGTCCATGGTTTCAACCATATCACTCAGGATCTCTCGAATTTCCTCGGTGATCTCAGATACAGGCTCGGCTGCAGTTTTCAGCCGCTTATCTGGCCACATCACAAATGGTCGAATTGCCATACATTCCCCCAAAGATTGGCTTAGGCGCTGTCGCGTGCCAATTCTCGTTTTAGCTTTTGCATTTTACGCGTGATCATCTGGCGCTTGAGCGGTTTCAGGTAATCAATGAACAGTTTGCCATTCAAATGATCAATCTCGTGCTGAATGCATGTGGCCCAAAGCCCATCAAACTCTTGTTCCTGCGGTTTGCCATCCGTGTCTATCCAACCAACCTTAACTTCTGCAGGGCGAGTCACCTCGGCAAATTGATCTGGTATAGACAGGCAACCCTCATCGTGGATGTTTTCGTCATCCGAAGACAAAATGATCTCAGGATTAAACATCACCAATGGGGAGCGCTCAACGTCTTCAGCAGTGCAGTCCAGCACGACCAAACGCTCAAGCACACCTATCTGGGGTGCCGCCAAGCCAATGCCCGGCGCATCGTACATGGTTTCCAACATATCGTCAGCAAGCGCACGCAGTTCATCGCTTACGTCAGGCACTGCTGAGGCCACCTTTTTCAGGCGTGGATCGGGATGTATTAGGATCGCTCGTTTCATGACACTGATGTATGCAAACCCTTACAAAACCGCAACGCCCCTTGAACCTCTCTGCGAAATCAGTAGCGTCCATTTTTGAAACTCACGGAGACTACCATGAACTTTGATACGCCGATTGACCGCCGAGGCACCAACTCGAACAAATGGGACGACATGCAGCCCCTCTACGGCGTCTCTAACGACGATGGATTGGCAATGTGGGTGGCCGACACGGATTTTCGTTCGCCTGACTGTATTCAAGACGCGGTACGCAACATGCTTGATCTTGGCGTCTATGGTTACACGGACATTAAAGCAGACAGCAATTACCGCGATGCGATTTGCTGGTGGATGAAAAACCGCCACGGCTGGTCGGTTGATCCCAACACTATCTTTACCGCCACTGGATTGGGCAATGGCGTTGGCATGGTGCTGGATGCCTTTACAAAACCAGGTGACGGTGTCGTTTTATTTACGCCTGTTTACCACTCGTTCGCGCGCGTCACCAAAGCGGCTGGGCGCAAGGTCGTAGAATGCCCTCTGGCGAATGAAAACGGACGCCACAAAATGGACTTCGATAGGTACGACACCATTTTGGATGGCTCTGAAAAGCTGGTGATCTTCTGCTCGCCGCACAATCCTGGGGGCACCGTCTGGTCAATTGAAGAACAGCAACAACTGGTCGCGTTTTGCCGCAAACATGATCTGTTGTTGGTATCCGACGAAATTCACCACGATCTCGTCTATCCAGGTCAAAAACACGTCCCTATGCCTCTCGCTGCACCAGAGTGTGAGGACATCTTGATCATGCTGACAGCCCCGTCCAAGACTTTCAACATTGCGGGGACGCACACTGGCAATGTTATCATTCCAGACAATGCGCTTCGCAAAAAATACAACACACGATCATTGGCCTTGGCGCTCAATTCCAACAGCTTTGGTGTTGCGATGACCACGGCAGCATACTCGGCCGAAGGCGCCGCTTGGGTAGACGAATTGGTCCCCTATTTAGATCGCAACCGTCAAACCCTCGAAACAGGATTGGCCAGCATCCCCGGAGTCGCCCCAATGACTTGTGGCGCAACTTACCTATCTTGGGTGGATTTTTCGGGCACGGGTATGAGCAGCAAAGAAATACGCGAGCGTCTCCTTGGCCAAGCAAAGGTCGTGCCAAACATGGGAGCATCTTTCGGATCCGGCGGCGAAACTTTCATGCGCTTTAATTTTGGCACGCAACACGCTCGGATCGAGGAAGCGGTTCACCGCATCCAAGCTGCTTTTTCTGATTTACAATAGATCCTAACGTTCGTCGCCTAAAAGGGCGATGGGCGCGTTTGGTTCGCGGTAAAAATCCAACGGTGCTTTGTCAGCGGCAACGGTGTTGCGTTTGTATTCATACAGCATCTGACCGTTCTCTTCTGAAGAGGCAACAATCAGGCATTGATACAACTGACGCGCACCGTCGAATATATCGACCAACCCACGCAAATGCGGCGCTGCTTCTGCATCCACAGAAAACCCTCGTTCTGACAGTTTAAGAATTTTGTATGTCTGCTCATTCATCGATACCCGATAACGCGATTTGCGGGCCAAATCACGGGCGCGCGCGGCGTCCAAGCCTTCCTGAACTTCCTTCGGCAAAAAAGTCGTCATCACAGTCCCCCAAGACTCTTTGATCTAACACCGTGTAATGCTGGCCAAAAATGAGCGCTTTGTGCAGGTCAGAAAATTTCTGCAGCTGCATACTGTGGCAATCCTGCAGCAACTAAACCTCGGCCTGACCGTAATGCGCAACCATAGCTGCCAGATCTTCGGGCTTAGCACTGGTGGGAAGGCAGGCCCGCACGTTTGAGAAATGGTTGAATATTGACCCATCCGAGAAAAACGAAGACGAGTTTACAATAAGCAAGTTGGAGTTGGGTTGGCGAAAGCTAGCGTAATCAGAAACCGCCATAGCACCGCCGTCAGCCAAAACCAAATTTAACACGATGACATCCCAATCGTGGCGCATGATTTCGTGAATGGCACTTTCCATTCCATTCGCCAGTGCAACTCTGTGCACCCCCATACGCTCGACATGATTTTTCCAAATTTGGCCAAGGTTCGGGTTACTTTCCACAATCAAAACATTCATCGACTGAGTACCCAAAAACATCGTGATCGAACATTCGATCTCGTTACACGACCATGTTGCTAATTTTTCCCTAACAATTCCTTAACAAAACCGTTCAATTTGGCGATTACCTATGGGAAACCATTGATCGCTTACCGCTTGCTGATACCTTTGACCCATCAAAGAGGGATGGTGATATGAAGGTGTTGGCCAAAATTGCATTACTCGGCTGCCTGTCTTTGCCCCACGCGGCAAGTGCAGAATGCGGCGGAAACTTCAGTTCCTTCGTCTCAGAAATGGCACAAGAAGCCTCCGACCTTGGCCATTCACGCAGGTCAATCCAAACATTCTTTGACGGCGTAGCCCATGATCCAAAAGTCATTCGCGCTGACCGCGCACAGGGTGTGTTTCAAATTCCATTCGTCGACTTTTCCCGCCGTCTGATTTCTCAACACCGCATTGATCATGGCGTGAAAAACCGCGCGAAATACAATAATGTCTTCGCCCAGATTAAACGAGATTACGGCATTGATCCCGGTGTTCTATTGGCGTTTTGGGCCTTTGAAACCGACTACGGTGCCTTTCAGGGCGATTTCAACACTCTGAATGCCTTGGTCACCTTGGCCCATGATTGCCGACGCCCAGAGCTATTTCGACCTCAGGTTTTTTCGGCCCTTGAGCTTTATAGCCAAGGCGATTTTGACCCCGATACGACCACCGGCGCTTGGGCAGGAGAGATCGGTATGGTTCAAATGCTACCCGGCGATATTCTAGAAAACGGGGTCGATGCAGATAGGGACGGGCATGTCCGCCTTAAAACCTCGGCGCCTGACGCACTGATGTCGGCGGCGAAAATGCTTAGCCACCTTGGGTGGCAACCCAACGAACCGTGGATTCAGGAAATCACCCTACCCGCCGATTTTGATTGGTCCGCAACCGGTCGCGACTACACAAAGAGCGTTTATCAATGGGCCAGATTGGGCGTTACCCCGCGAACTGGAGATTGGCAAAACACAAAAGCCCAAGCTTCAATCATCATTCCCCAAGGTCGCAAGGGGCCCGCATTCATCGCCTACCCGAATTTTAACGTGTATTTTGAATGGAACCAAAGCTTTGTTTACGTAGCAACGGCCGCATATTTCGCAACCCGCCTTGAGGGGGCTCCCGTCTACAACGCCGGCACCCCTGATCCTGGATTGGACGATGCTACTATGAAGCGCCTGCAGACCAAACTGCAAAACCTTGGGTATGACGTCGGCAAAATCGACGGAATTCTGGGCGCGAACACCCGCCGTGCTGTCCAGCAAGAACAACAGCGTCTCGGCCTTCCGGCAGATGCATGGCCGACCTCGGAGCTTGTTAACCAGTTATAAGGGCAAGCGTTTACGAAATATTAGAAATGCAGTAGTCTACTTTCATAGTCGTTTTGATTCATTCAGGATCACCTCCTGAAAAAGCCCGGCAAAGGTGCTACTTTGCCGGGCTCCACTATTTCCGGATCACAGACCCAAGAATAGCTGGATGATGGAAACTGCAAGTGCAGCTAAACTGATTGCAACCATCCACATCCAATAGTCGTTTTGGTTCAAATACCTCACCTCCTTGCGCCGCAATGGGTTGCGACACTCGGAACGCTAGCGCGACTAGGTTAATCAGGCGTTAGTCGGGTCAGGCGACCATCTGTGAGGCTTTTTTCAAGTCCACCGAGACCAACTGACTGACGCCTTGCTCTTGCATTGTCACGCCAAACAAGCGGTCCATTCGTGCCATCGTTACGGCGTGGTGCGTGATAATCAGGAACCGTGTATCGGTGCGGCGCACCATCTCGTCCAATAAGTCACAGAACCGCGTGACGTTTGCGTCATCAAGCGGTGCATCAACCTCGTCGAGCACACAAATCGGCGCTGGATTGGCCAAGAACACCGCGAATATCAGCGCCATCGCAGTCAACGTCTGCTCTCCGCCAGACAGCAACGAAAGCGTCGATAGCTTCTTACCAGGCGGCTGGCACATAATCTCGAGCCCAGCCTCAAGCGGATCATCGCTTTCAACCAAAACAAGGTTTGCCTCGCCGCCTCCAAACAGATGGGTGAACAACAACGCGAAGTTACTGTTCACTTGCTCAAACGCTGTCAAAAGTCGCTCGCGCCCTTCTGAGTTTAGATTGTTGATACCACGACGAAGTTCTTTGATCGCTTCCTCAAGATCAGTCTTTTCGGATACCAAGATGTCGTGCTCTTCTTGCACTTCCTTGGCGTCTTCTTCTGCCCTCAGGTTCACTGCCCCCAACGCATCGCGCTGACGGCGTAGACGGTTCACATCGCCCTCAACCTGTTCGGCACCGCCCATGTCGTCAGGGTTGCCACCAAGCTGTTCAAGCAAGCCTTCGGGCGTGGTTTCTTGATCTTCAGAAATCCTTTCGGCTGCATAGGCAACCGTCTCACGCGCAGCATCTGTGCGGGCCTCAGCACGCGCCCGTGCCTCTCGCGCTTCCGAGGCTGATCGCTCAGCCGTACGTTCATGATCCTTTGCCGCGCTCAAAGTCGCCTCACCGCCAACCAAATTGTCAGACGCAGTCGCCTTACGACCTTCGGCTGCAGTAATCGCCGTGCTCAGTTCATCACGCTTGGCTGCAATCTCATCCGGCGCAGCCGTTGCGTCTTTCAATTCAACTTCCGAAGTTTCTTTGCGTTCCATCAATTCGGCGTTGCGGGTCTTGGCCGTTTCCAACCGGTGCTTCCACCCGCTCACTTCTTTGGTGATTTCCTGTTGGCGTTTTATCCGCGCTTCGCCTTCGCGACGGAATTCATCATGGGCTGACCGTCGGCTCATCATCGCCATTCGTGCGGCTTCAACGGTCATCTTTATGTCTTCAACACGCCCCCTTGCCGAGCCGAGGTCTTCCAACCCGTCGAGAGATCGCTGAGCTTCGTTCAGATTGGTCCGCGCTTCCATCGCAGCCTCTTCATGGCGTTTCACGGCCAAATCGAGGCTTTCAAGCTTGCCTTCTGCCAGATTGCGATCGGCCTCAGCACGGCTGAGGGCACGGCCGGCGTCAGCCATCAGTCGGTCTGCATTGCGACGCGCATTTCGGGCTGCTTGATCTGCTTCGGTCAAATCCCGCAGGCGCTGGCTTAGAACCTCATGCGCTTGCATCGCGCCGTCAGCCCGCGCACTGGCGCGTGACAGCTCTTGTTTCAGCTCTTCCAAACGGTTGAGCTGTTGCAAACGCAAAGCAGCCGCAGAAGGGGCATCTTCGGCCCAAGCGCGATAACCATCCCACCGCCAAAGATCGCCCTCTGGGCTGACCAAACGCTGGCCAGGTTTCAACAGTCGTTGCAGGGCTGGGCCCTCTTCAGCGTCAACCAATCCAATCTGTGACATCCGGCGTACCAAGACATCAGGCACCGACACATGATTAACCAGCGACGTGATCCCTGATGGTAAGGGCTGATCGCTGTCATAAGCGGGCATGACGACCCACCCTGACGGGCCATCGCCCTCAACCTCAGGCGCGCGCAAGTCATCTGCCATCGCTGCGCCAAGTGCTTTTTCAAAGCCCTGCTGTACCTGAAGCCGATCAAGAACTTGCCCGCCCTCAGCGGTATCTCGTTGCACAAGCCGCGCCAGAGCCGTCGTTTCGGCCGACAGCGCGTTCACTTCGCCCTCAGCCTCAGACCGTTCGGCGCGCGCTTCCACTTCACGCGTTTGGGTCTCTGCGCGTGCTACCTCGGTTTCGGCCAAAGTTTCGTCGGCATTTTCTGCAGTAACAACAGCAACGGCCTCGGCCTTTTGGGCCGCTTCGAAATCTGTTTCCGCTTTGGTCAGCGCAGACTTGGCCGATGATACAGCGTCGCGGGCGCGCTGGGCCTCGGCGTTGCTTTTGTCCATCGTCTTTTGGCTGTCCGTCAGCAAACGCTGCGCTGAATGATGCCGCGCTGATAGTCTGGCTACGTCTTCGGTCAACGTCGAAAGATCTTGCTCGCGTTGTTGCAGAACAGAGGCCGCATCGCTTGCCGCTTCAGAAGCCGTTATCAGCTTGTCCCCATGCCCCTCTGAGGCTTTGGCGATTTCGCGTGCTTCCCACTCTAGCCGTTCGATCGTTTCACCAGCATCGCGGTTCAATCCCGCTTCGCGGTCTATGTCCAACACCAGTTGCTCAATCCGACTGCGCAATTGTTCGATCTTCTGAACCGCTTGCGTCTCTTGATCCTGCAAAGTGTCCCGTTGAACCTGCAAACGCTGCAACACGGCTGCTGCAATAGCCTCTTCTTCGCGCAATGGCGGTACAGAGTCTTCGGCCTTTTGGCGTGCTTTGGCAGCCTCTCGCGCTGCACTTTCCGCTTGCGAAGCGCCGGTCATGCAACCGCGCAGGTCTTCCTCTGCTGCCAATCGGGTCTCATCAGCCTCTTTCCAACGGCGAAACAGCAACACGCCCTCAGCGCGGCGTAGTTCTTCGCCAATAGCGCGATACCGCACCGCTTGTCTGGCTTGACGTGCCAATTGGCCCAACTGATTGGCCAATTGCTCAATCACATCATCGACGCGGGTCAGATTGCCTTCGGCACCGCGCAGTTTCAGTTCAGCCTCATGACGGCGCTGATACAAACCCGAGATCCCAGCCGCCTCTTCCAGAACACGGCGACGGTTCTTGGGCTTGGCGTTGATAAGTTCCGAAATCTGCCCTTGCCGAACTAATGCAGGTGAGTGCGCACCGGTCGAGGCATCCGCAAACAGCATCTGCACATCGCGGGCACGCACATCCTTGCTGTTTGTTTTATATGCGCTGCCTACATCCCGCGTGATACGGCGAACGACCTCAAGCACATCGCTTTCGTTAAACCCCGAAGGGGCCAGACGTTCCGAGTTGTCCAACGTCAAACATACCTCGGCGAAATTCCTTGCCGGACGGGTGGCCGCACCCGCGAAGATGACATCTTCCATCCCACCTCCGCGCATGGCCGTTGGGCGATTTTCACCCATGACCCAACGCAAAGCCTCTAACAGATTGGACTTGCCACACCCGTTTGGACCGACCACACCTGTTAACCCGTCGGCGATAATCAAATCCGTCGGGTCCACAAAGCTTTTAAAGCCAGTCAATCTAAGCTTGTTGAAGCGCAATCTCTGCCTCGGCTGATTCAGGGTTTTGCCAGCCTGCGAAACTAATTGGGCACCTGTCAACAGTGCACACCCACGATGTGGACAAAATCACCGACTTATCCACAATATATTGAATATTCCGTTTTCAAATCAACTTGACCGAGGCGGATAAAACCGTACCCTCAAAGCTCCATGGATCAGGAGTTTTCATGACGGTTTCGATCGAACTCGAAAAACCTCAGACCCCCGATGTCGAAACGCTGCTGCGCGAAAGCCATACGCTTATGCAGGCACTGTTCTCGCCCGAGGAAAATCATTTTCTGTCTCTTGACGAACTTGCTGCTGATAACATCCGCCTATTTATTGCCCGCGAAGACGGTGTTGCCGCGGGATCAGGCGCTTTGAAGCTGATGTCGGACTACGGTGAAGTGAAATCGATGTATACCCATCGCGATTTCCGGGGTCGCGGTCTTGCTGGTGATATCCTAACGACAATAATCGAAGAGGCCCGCAAAAACGGACTTTCGGAATTGCGCCTTGAAACCGGTGATCTGTTGCACGAGGCCCAGCGTCTTTATAGCCGACACGGGTTTGTCGAACGCGGCCCGTTCGGAGAGTATTTGGACACCGACTCGTCAATTTTTCTTGAAATGCAGCTTTGATGTCAGTCTCGGGCCATTGCCTATGCAAATCGGTGCGCTTCACCCTTGAAGGTCCACACAACTGGATAGGACATTGCCATTGCGATAGCTGCCGTCGCGCGACGGCTAGCCCTGTGACCACCTTTATTGGCCATCCTGACGGCAAGTGGGCGATCAATGGTGCGATCAAAGAATACCAATCCAGCCCAATCGTAACCCGAAGCTTCTGCCCAAGTTGCGGCAGCCCGATCTTTTACAAAACATCGGACATTCCGGGCGAGGTTCATTTCTATGCCGCGCTTCTGGACGATCCGACGCTCATTAAGCCAACCACCCATTGGCACTATGATGAAGCCCTTCCTTGGCTGCACATAACCGACGACGCAGAAAAACAGGGCGTTTAACCTCTTCTCACAAAAGTTACTCAAGACCTTTGTACTTCCGACTTTTCGGTCTGGCAGCAGAGCGGGATTTGTGGTCATATAATTTAACCAATTATTGAAAGCGCCTAAATGCCGTTCCAAAAAGTCCAACCTGAGAAGCTGTCTTCATCAGTTGTCCGTCAAATCGAACTCTTGATTTTACGTGGCATTCTACGACCTGGCGAACGCTTGCCGTCAGAACGGGAACTGGCCGAGCGTCTGGGTGTCAGCCGCCCATCTTTGCGTGACGCGATATCCGAGCTTCAAAATCGAAGCCTTCTGACCAGCAAAGCAAACTCTGGCATATTTGTCGCTGACGTTCTGGGTTCGGCATTCTCGGAATCGCTGGTACGCTTGTTCGCCGCCCATGACGAAGCGGTGTTCGACTACATCACCCTGCGTCGCGATCTTGAGGGCTTGGCCGCTGAGCGTGCAGCAAACAACGGCACTGAAACCGATCTCAAAGTCGTACAGTCAGTTTTCGACAAAATGGAAGCTGCCCACCTTAAGCGTAACCCCGAGGAAGAGGCAGAGCTGGACGTTGAGTTCCACCTCGCCATCGTCGATGCCAGCCACAACGTCGTGATGCTTCACATGATGCGCTCAATGCTGAAACTGCTGCGCGAAGGCGTGTTCTACAACCGCGCGATCATGTTCAAGCAACGTCTAAAGCGCGGGATGATCTTGGATCAACACAGGGCAATCAACGTCGCAATTCAAAAGCGCGATGCTAAGGCAGCAAAGGCGGCCATCGAAAATCACCTCACCTTTGTTGAAGAAGCTTTGCGCGACCACAAAGACGAACAGCGCAACGAGGCGATTGCCCACCAGCGTTTTGAGCATCACAGTAAAACATAGATCCTGAAAACAAAAAACCCGGACACAATGGCCCGAGTTCTTTGAATTCGAATTGTGAAAGCTTAGTGAAGCTTTGCGTCTACATCTTTGATAGCGGCTTCGATCAGGGCGTTGCCCTGCGCTGCAGACATTTGTGATGCAACGATCTGAGACGAAGCTTTGATAGCTACGGTGATCGCTTGATCGCGCACTTCTTTCACTGCGGAAGCTTCTGCGGAAGAAATCTGATCTTCGGCTGCAGCCAAGCGGCGTGCAATCGTGTGTTTCAGATCTTCTTTGGCGGCTTCCGCTGCCAGCTTTGCTTCTTCTTTGGCTGTTTCGACAATGCGATCTGCCTGAGACTGAACTTCTTTTTGCTTGCGCTCAAAAGAGGCCAGAACAGTCTGAGCTTCTTCGCGAAGCGCACGCGCCTCGTCCAGTTCGGACTGGATACCGTCGGCGCGTTTGTCGAGCAAACCGCCCAACAGGCCAGGCACTTTGAAGTAGAACAGAACCAATACAAAAAGAAGGAACGCAATTGCGACGATCAGGTTTGTGTTGGACAGTGTCCAAAAGTGTGAATCAAATGGGTTGGTGCTGGCAGCCATCGCTGGTGTTGCAGCAACAAGGGCAAAGAGTGGTGCTATTTTCCGCATGTCTTTATCCCTTCAACTCAGTTTCAACAGCCGCGTTTACGACATCCGCATCCGCCTTGCTGCCAAGGGCAGCGACGATTTCGGCTGCTGTATCGGCAGCAACGGTTTTAACCGCTTCCAAAGCACCGGCACGAATTTCGGAAATTGCTTTCTCGGATTCTGCAGCTTTTGCCGTAATCTGAACATCAGCGTGACGGGTAGCTTCTGCAAGCTCTTCCGCCATTTCGGCTTTGGTCTCAGCGACGATGCGTTGTGCCTCGGCACGCGCATCAGCAAGCGCTTTGTTATATGCCTCTTCCGCTTCGCCAGCTTTTTTCTTCAGCTCTTCTGCGGTGGCAATGTCATTCGTTATGGTCCCCTGGCGATCAGCCAGTACGGCGGCGATACGTGGCAACGCAACGCGCGAAAGGACGAGATAGATCACGACCAGCGTGACAACGAGCCAGAATATCTGGTTGCCCCAGCTTGTGAAGTCTAGCTGCGGCATGCCCGCTGACTCTTCGACAGCGTGGGCAGCATCAGCTGCGTGACTGGTAGCCTCTGTGGTATTGGTCGCCATGGCGCCCTCCTTGGGAACTTCCGGGTGTACCGGGTGGATGCCAATGCACCCACCCAGCCGTAAGGATATTTGTTCCTAAAGGATTATACTGCGAACATCAGCAGCAGTGCGACGAGGAATGAGAAAATTCCAAGTGCTTCTGCGAAAGCGATACCGATGAACATAGTTGCTGTCTGACCAGCAGCAGCCGAAGGGTTGCGCAAAGCGCCTGACAAGTAGTTGCCAACAACGTGACCAACGCCGATAGCAGCGCCGCCCATTCCAGTACATGCTAGGCCAGCGCCAGCGTATGCGAGTCCAGTTACGAGTGCTTCTTCCATGAGTTTTCTCCTTACGATGGAATTAGTATAATTAGGGTCGGCCGAGTGTTGCCCAGCCGTTCGTTCTTAGTGATGTGGGTGAAGTGCGTCTTTTAGGTACACACAAGTCAGAATTGCGAACACATATGCCTGAATGAAGGAAACCAACACTTCCAGAGCATAAATCGCGGTAATAGCCAGAACTGATAGTGGCGAGATCACTGCGATAGCAGCAAATGCCGCGAACACTTTGATCACCGCGTGACCAGCCATCATGTTACCCGCAAGACGGATAGAGTGGCTGACGGGGCGAACGAAGTAGCTGATGACTTCGATCAGGGCCAGAATAGGACGCAGCGGCAAAGGTGCTGCGCTGATCCAGAATACCTTGAGGAAACCAAAGCCATGCAACGCGAAGCCAAGGATGGTCACTGTCAGGAACACAGCCATCGCCAAAATCGCTGTAACTGCGATGTGGCTGGTAGTGGTGAAGGCCATTGGCAGCAAGCCAAGGAAGTTGGCGCAGACAATAAACATGAACAGCGTCATGATATACGGGAAGAACTTAACGCCGTCTTTGCCAGCAACGTCTTCAACCATTTTGTAGATAAAGCCGTAAGCCATTTCTGCAATCGACTGACCGCGGCCTGGAACGATTGCGCGTTTGCGCGTTCCCAAAACCATGATCCCAACTACAGCCAGAATAGCCAGACCCATCCAGAGGGTCACGTTTGTAATCGTAAACACGCCAATGTCGCCGTCGCCAAACAGAGGTTTGACAATGAACTGATCCATTGGGTGGAAAACAAGACCGCCGTCTTCGGCTCCGTGTGCTTCGCTCGGTGCTTCGCTTGCCACGTCTATTTCCTCTCATCGTTTGCGACTTTTGCCGCGTGTTCTTCCTGAAGCTCTTTCGCACTGCGCAACATCGTTCTGACGCCGGCGATAAAGCCCAACAATATAAATAGCACCAGGAATATTGGCATTGTGCCAAAGAGCGTATCCAGCCCAAATCCGATACCAAAGCCGATAAGAATACCGGCCACTAATTCAATTACCATGCGCCATCCCGTTTGAACGGCAGTATGGTGTTCCTCTTTCTTGGATCGTTTCGGCTGAGTGGCTTTCTTAGCCGCCTCGATCTTGTCTCCAAGCGCTTTCAGACGCTCTTTTTCGACCTGATCTGCCAAAGTTGGACCCTCTCCAGAGTTTCGTGGATGACTAAGTGCCCAGCGGCTATGAGTCAAGCGCATGAACCACGCCGCTTCATCCCGTTTAACACGTTGATTTATTAGGTATTTTTGGCAAGATAAAGCAAGACGTTCAATAGGTCGCAGGGGGTATGAGTGCCCAATAGCCCAATTTACGTTATTCAACCATTTGGTTGAGAAACTTTAAGCCATTTTAGAAGCCGGCCATCAATGAACAGCAAACCTGAGAAGATTACGGCGATGCCGACGAACTGAATTGGGAACAAGACTTCCGACAATATGTAGACCCCAAGCAGCACTGATGAGATTGGCGCCAAGAAAGTAATCGTCGACGCTGTCGTGCCACCTACGCGCGGGATCAACCAGAACAAAAGGATGAACGCGGCCGAGGTCAGTACAAAGCCGATGAAAAGCAGCGCGGCCCAAGTCTCGATCTTTGTGATGGTCGGCATCCCTTCAAGCCCGAACGTCAGCGGGAATAATAATACGGCCCCAATCGTCGCAGACCAAGCCGTCAACGAAACCCGATCAACGCTGTCCAAGCGACGCAATAGATTGAGCGCCACTCCGTAGCTAACGGGCGCACTAATCGTCAATAACACTGCAATCGGATCCGAAGCCCCCTGCCCTTTAATGCTCGGTTGCGCCAACAATGTGATACCGGCAAAGCCCAAAATAACGCCGATGAACTTTTGCACGGTCGCTCTTTCGCCCTGAGGCCAAAAGTGACTGACCAAAACCACCATAATTGGCGTCATGGCGTTCACGATACCCGCGGCAGAGGATGTGATATATTGCTGAGCCAATGGATAAACTGCCAGCGGGAACGAGTATTGGAAAAACGCAAACGCGATCAACACCCCGAGCGAGACTTTGGGCAGGCTTAAGTTCATCCGCGTCGCAAACATCCAAAGCCAGCAGCCAATTGCGCCCATACCAACGCGACCCAGGGCAACCCACATCGGTCCAAGTTCCCGCAACAAGATTTCATTGAAGAAGAAAGAGCTGCCCCAACCGGCGGCGAGAAGGAAGATGAAGAACCAGTATTTTATCGGCATTGTTTGTCGGACCCTGAAATCAATCCGCCCACCCTAACCACATTGCAGGCGACCCTGCCAATTCTATTTCGTGATGGTCATCATCACTCATTCCTTTCCAATCCGTTCGGCCAAAGATAGATTGCGCGAATGAGTGATCTCGACATCATATTTGCTGCCCTCGGCGATCCAACCCGCCGCGCGATCCTGTCGATGCTGCTAGAAGACGACATGGCCGTCACCGACGTAGCCGAACCGTTTGAGATGTCTCTGGCGGCTGTTTCCAAGCATCTGACCATCCTGACTAAGGCCGGCTTGATCAGCCAAGAAAAACGCGGGCGGGTGAAATGGTGCAAACTGGAACCCGACGCTTTGCGCAACGCAAGTATTTGGATGCAAAGCTTTGGCCAGTTTGAAGCGGTCAATCTGGATGCATTTGAGCGCTTTCTGGAAACCGAACTTGATGGACCAGAGGCCTAAGAGGCCGCTCGACCAGCGGTCTTCAAGGCGTTGACGATTGCCTGCACTTTGGCAGTTCTGTGCAAATCCACATGAGTAACAATCCACAGCTTCACCTGCCAAGCAGGTTCGGACGGCCAAACCTGAACCAAGTTCGGATCTGCATTTCCAACGGCGCATTCCAAAAACCCGATACCGATGCCCCCCCTTATCGCTTGGGCCAAGTTTACCTCGTTTGAAGCTCTGAAATACACCGCTGATGCTGGAATATGTTCCTGTTGCCATTGAAAAAATGGTGCTCGCGAAGTGATGTTGTCCCTTCCAACAAACCGATGCGACGCAAAATCTTCAAGTGTCGTCGGGTGACCGTGTTTTTCGATGTATTCACGAGACGCAAACAACCCGAGGTCATAGGTTCGATATGGCTGAACGATATTATCCGGCTCTTGCGGGGCTTCGCCTGCACGAATGGCGATATGGGCTTCGCCGTACTCAAGTTTGAACAGCCGCTCGCTAGCCAGAAGTTTGATTTTGATTTCTGGATATGTGTGTTGGAATTCGCTGAGGATAGGCACCAGATCATATGCCATCGGCGCCAGTGTCGTTATCACCAACTCTCCGCTGACATCATCAGTTTTACCCCTAAGCCGGCCTTCCAAAGCCGAAAACTGTTCAGCCGTGGCCTGCCCCACACGCATCATCTCCTCGCCTGCCTCGGTGGGCGTGTACCCCCGCGAATGGCGTTGAAACAACTTCACGCCCAGTCGTTGTTCAAGCGCATCTATATGGCGAATGACGGTGGCATGGTGCACGCCAAGCACATTGGCCGCGCCCGAAACTGTACCTTCGCGTGCAACCTGCACCGCTGTCCTTACTTCGTCCCAATTTTCCATGCCGCGCCCCTTACTGCCCATCTGTGCAAATTCAAACACCCACTGTTCGATTATACCCGTTTCGTGCGCAAAAAGAATGACTAAGTTCCACTTCACAACAAACAAGGAAGCAATCCAATGACACAGACACTTCTCCGCATCGATACGTCTGCCAGACGTTCAGGATCCATATCCCGCCAACTGACCGACGCAATCGTCGCCAAGCTTGCCCCGACCAAGACGCTGACCCGCGATCTCGCAAATGCCTTGCCGCAGATTGATGAAACATGGGTCGGCGCCAACTTCACACCCGCAGATATGCGCACCGAAGAACAGACTGAAACGCTCGCCCTTTCAGACACATTGATCGAGGAACTCAGCGCCGCAGACACAGTCATCATCGGCGTTCCTGTCTACAACTTCGGCGTTCCAACAGCTCTGAAAGCGTGGATCGACCTGATCGCCCGCGCGGGTGAGACATTTAAGTACACAGAAACCGGTCCCGTCGGCCTGCTTGAAAGCAAAAAGGTCTACATCGTGATGGCCTCAGGCGGCGTACCAGTAGGATCGCCAATGGATTACGCAACCACCTACCTCACGCAAGTGCTGAATTTTGTCGGCCTAACCGACATCGAAATCATCGCAGCCGATGGCATGGCCACGGACGCGGAACACAAACTGCAAGCGGCCAATGACGCTGTTGCAAACATCGCCGCATAGGAGAACGATCTAATGAAACGCTATCTCACACTTAGTATCAAAGCCGTTTCAACCTTCGCCTTTCTTGCCGCAGGCGGCGCCAAACTTGCGGGCGCTGAAATGATGGTCCAAACCTTCGACGCCGTTGGGCTGGGTCAATGGTTGCGCTATGTCACCGGCGCGGTCGAAATCGGCGGAGTAATCCTGCTTTGGGTTCCCGGTTTAATCGGTTTTGGGGCAGGTCTTTTGACCGCAACAATGACCGGTGCTGTTCTCGCCCACTTTCTGGTCCTTGGTCCTTCCGCTGTCCCAGCGCTCGTTTTGGGCACTCTCTCTGCCTATATCGCTTGGACCAATCGCGAGGACATACCAGTCTTCGGCACTGCGCTTAGCGCTTAATCTGCAGCTAAACACCAATCTTAACCTCGCCTCCGAGATTCCAACTCAGGGGCGAGTCTATTAGAAGTTGGCGGTTTTGGCGCCCGCCCTAGCCAGTATATCCAAATCATTGCATTGCCCCCAAAGTTCGCTAGAACCTTCAAAACAGCACCGTTTCTAAGCGATTTGGCCACCAATATGAGCGATCACCTAAAAGGCCTAATCATCACGACGTTGGGAGTATTACTGGTCGTGCCAGACTCTCTATTCGTTCGGTTGATCGTAGCTGATCCAATGGTAACCGCTTTTTGGCGTGGCATGTCGGCAGGGGCGCTTGTGCTCGTCTTCCTGTTGGTATTCCAAGGGCTCAGCGGTTTTCGCGCGGTGTTTAGATCTGGATGGCCCGCAGTGATCTATACCGTGGTAATCGGGACGACGACGCCTGCCTTCGTGTTAGCCGTCGCCAACACAAGCGTCGCCAACGTAGTGTTCATCTTTGCCTCAATGCCAATATTCGCCGCTGTTTTTAGCCGGATATTTCTGAGTGAACCAATCCAATTGCGCATGGTTTTAACCATGGCAGCGGTGATTTTTGGCTTGGGCATTATCGCATATGGCTCCAGTGAAACTCAGATTGCCTCATGGAAGGGGGATGTTTGGGCCGTCTATGTCTCGGCCGCTTTTGCAGCAGCTCTCACCGCCGCGCGAAAGGCGAAAGCCACATCGATGATCCCAACGATCCCATTTGCCTATATCGGGGCCGCTATCATCATAGGTTTTTTCAACTCACCGTTTGAAGCGTTTGAGCTTCAGTGGCATTTGTTCTTAGGACATGGTGCATTTATCGGCGCTGCTTCGTGCCTCTTGGCCCTCGGCCCTCGATACATAAGCGCCGCCGAAGTCTCATTGCTTGTTCTTTTGGAATCCGTACTGGCCCCGATCCTCGTTTGGATCGTTGTCGGTGAAAATCCTGGACGTTGGGCAATTGTCGGTGGTGCAATTGTCATCGGGGCTCTGATCTTGTCAAACGCCTATAGTTTGGCAAAACAGCGTCGGGATAAGGTACCTCAAGTTTGAGACAATTTACCCAATTTTCTTGGACCAATCCGATGGTCGACCCATCAATCCGTGACTTGACTCCCCTCCCCTAAAAGCCTAAATCCCCGACAAACCCCGGAAGTGCCAAAACTTCCGGTCCTTGTTATATACAGGGATCGCCCTCCGTCAGCGCGTTGCGCCCACGGGGGCAATTGCATTTGGGCCGGTCGTTCTTAGATGAAAGGCCATAATAGAAACGGTAAAGGAACCGCTGAGTATGTTTGAAAATCTGTCCGAACGCCTCTCTGGTGTCTTCGACCGTCTGACCAAACAGGGCGCCCTCTCTGAGGATGACGTCAAAACCGCTCTACGCGAAGTGCGCGTCGCGCTGCTTGAGGCTGACGTCTCGCTGCCCGTTGCCCGCGAATTTGTCAAAAAGGTTCAGGAAAAGGCGACCGGACAGGCCGTTACCAAATCGATCACGCCCGGCCAACAGGTTGTCAAAATCGTACACGACGCCCTTGTGGACACGCTGACCGGCGAAGAAGATCCCGGTAGCCTCAAGATTGACAACCCACCTGCCCCGATCCTGATGGTCGGTCTGCAGGGTGGTGGTAAAACCACCACGACCGGTAAGCTTGCCAAACGTCTAAAGGATCGTGAGGGCAAAAAGGTCCTCATGGCCTCACTCGACATCTATCGCCCTGCCGCGATGGATCAGCTTGCAATGCTCGGCCAACAGATTGGCGTCGACACCCTGCCAATCGTTGCAGGTCAACAACCCGTCGACATCGCCAAACGCGCCAAGCAACAAGCAACAATGGGCGGCTACGACGTCTATATGCTCGACACTGCTGGCCGTTTGCAGATCGACGAAGTCCTGATGAAAGAGGTCGAAGACGTCCGTGACGTCGTCAACCCACGCGAAACGCTTCTTGTCGTTGACGGCCTAACTGGTCAGGTCGCCGTTGAAGTGGCCGAGGAATTCGACGCCAAAATCGGCATCACCGGCGTTGCCCTGACCCGTATGGACGGCGACGGCCGTGGTGGTGCTGCGCTCTCGATGCGGGCTGTCACCGGCAAACCCATCCGCTTTGTCGGCCTTGGCGAAAAGATGGACGCGCTCGAAACGTTCGAGCCCGAGCGTATTGCAGGCCGTATCCTTGGCATGGGCGACATCGTCAGCCTTGTCGAAAAAGCCCAAGACACCATCGAGGCCGAGCAAGCCGAGCGCATGATGAAGCGCATGGCCAAAGGTCAGTTCAATATGAACGACCTCAAGATGCAGCTTGAGCAGATGATGAAGATGGGTGGCATGGAAGGCGTCATGGGAATGATGCCGGGTATGGGCAAAATGTCCAAGCAGATGGCGGCCGCAGGCATGGACGACAAAGTCCTCAAACGCCAAGTCGCGCTGATCCAATCCATGACCAAACGCGAACGTGCTAACCCGCAAATCCTGCAGGCCAGCCGTAAGAAGCGCATTGCCAAGGGCGCAGGGCTTGAGGTTTCCGAACTGAACAAGCTGATCAAGATGCAGCGCCAGATGGGCGACATGATGAAAAAGCTCGGCAAAGGCAAAGGCGGAATGCTGAAACAAGCCCTACGTGGCATGAGCGGCAAAGGCGGACTGCCCGGTGGCGCACCAGCTGGCATGGACCCGTCCTCAATGGATCCCAAAGCGCTAGAAGCTGCTGCCAAGCAACTTGGAATGGGCGGCAATATGCCCGGCTTGGGCGGCATGCCCGGCGGTCTCTCAGGGTTCGGCAAAAAGAAGTAATGATTTTATCTTTGTCCAAATACTCAATGCGCAACAGCGCCACGCACACACCGCTTGCGATGTGCGTTGGAGGTATTTTGACATGACGACAACGATCACCATCCCAACGCTTGAAACCGATCGTCTGATCCTGCGCGCCCCGCGCATTGAGGATTTCGAAGCCTACGTTGCTTTCAACGCCTCACCGCGTTCTGCTGGCGTCGGTGGTCCTTACACACGCCAAGCTGCGTTTTCTCGCTTGTCATCGCTGATCGGCCATTGGCACCTTCGCGGGTTTGGTCGTTGGATGCTGGAAGAAAAAGCAACCGGCCACCCTAGTGGCGTCGTCGGTCTCTACCATCCCGACGACTGGCCAGAGCCTGAAATCGCATGGTCCCTATTTGATGCCGCCGAAGGCAAAGGCTACGCGTTTGAAGCCGCGACTGCTGCGCGATCTTATGCTTATGACGTGTTGGGCTGGACCCGTGTAATCAGCATGACAATGGACGGGAACACCCGTTCTGAAAGCCTCGCCCAGCGCATGGGCGCTCAGTCTGACGGCATCTACGACCACCCAGAATTCGGCCCTATGAACATTTGGCGACACCTGTCCTCAGACGAACTGACCGACGGCGGAATGGAGGCATACGCATGACCTCTGACATCCGCATCGAAACCGACAATCTGATCCTACGTGCACCTCAGATAAGCGATTTTGAAACCTTTGAGGCCTTTCTCGCTGACAAACGATCCGAAAGCCTTGGCGCCGGAAATCTTAACCGATCCGAGTCTTGGAATGTCTTCAGCCGTTTTGCCGGCATGTGGTTCCTGCACGGGTACGGCGTGTTTATTGTCGAAGACAAAATCACCGGTGAACCTCTTGGAAGCATTGGCCCATGGCATCCGATCACGTGGCCAGAAAAAGAAATTGGTTGGTCGATCTGGACCGCACAAGCAGAAGGTACAGGCATCGCCTATGAGGCCGCCTCGGCCGCGATAGACTATGCGTTCAACACTCTGGGATGGAAAACAGCCGTAAGCTACATCGACGAAAGCAACGCCCGTTCGATAGCTCTGGCCGAGCGCCTCGGCGCGACTATAGATCCGGATGCAGATTATCCCGGAAAAGGCACCGAAGAAGACGATGAACCTTGCTTTGTCTATCGTCATGCCAATCCGAACGGAGCACTCTGATGGGTCATAGAGACATCCCAGTCCTAGAGACTCAGCGTCTGATCCTGCGTGGACCAACGCCAGAGGATTATCCAAATTTCAAGGCGACGTTCTCAAGCTATCGGTCCCGCTATATGGGAGGACCGCTTAGTGCCTACGAAAGCTGGATGCTGTACGCGGCTGAAATCGGTCATTGGGAAATCCACGGCTTTGGCATGTGGATGATCCACCTAAAAGATACGGACGAAACCGTCGGCATGGCCGGCGGCTGGTTCCCTGCGCAATGGCCTGAAAAAGAGCTGGCTTGGATCATCTGGCCGGATCAAAGCGGCAAGGGATATGCTCTAGAAGCCACCGACCGAGTGCGGATGTATTTCTATGACGATCTTGGTTGGGAAAGCGCCGTGTCCTACGTCGACCCCAAAAACCTCGAAGCGATCCGTCTAGCTGAACGTCTGGGCGCTACCAAAGACAAATCCGCCAGAAGCGTTGACGGTCACGATGTGTGCTACCGCCACCCAACGCCACAACAGCTTCGCTCGAGCCAAATTGAGGACGGCATCGCGATGGAAATCGCCCACTACGCCGACCCGATGTTCAAACCGAAAGGATGGGCTGTTGACTGATCACGTATCCCGCGCTGCGGACTTGTTGAAAGAGCACCGCGAAAGCATCGACCGTTTGGATGCCATCCTTGTTTACACGTTGGGTGAGCGCTTTCAGCACACCAAAGCTGTCGGCAAACTAAAAGCCGAACACGACTTACCACCGTCCGATCCTGCGCGCGAAGATGCGCAGATCGCCCGCCTAGAAGATTTGGCAAAGCGCGCCAATCTCGACCCCGAATTCGCCAAAGATTTCCTGAATTTCATTATTCGGGAAGTCATTCAAAATCACAAGAAACATCAAGAATAACAAAGATGTAGGCAGGCAATGCCCGCCTAACCAAGCCAATCTAAGGAGAAACTCAAAATGGCTATTAAAATCCGTCTGGCCCGTGGTGGCAGCAAGAAACGCCCATTCTACCGTATCGTTGCAGCGGACAGCCGCATGCCACGCGACGGCCGCTTCATCGAGAAGCTCGGCACATACAACCCGCTTCTCGCGAAAGACAGCGAAGAGCGCGTGAAAATGGACATGGAGCGCGTTCAGTACTGGCTCGGTCAAGGCGCTCAGACAACTGACCGCGTTGCACGTATGCTCGAAGCTGCTGGCGTTGTTGCTAAAACTGAGCGCAGCAACCCTAAGAAAGCTGTTCCAGGCAAAAAAGCCCAAGAACGTGCTGACGAAAAAGCCGCTAAAGCTGCAGAAGCCGCTGAAGCTGCTGCTGCACCAGCTGAAGAAGAAGCAGCCGCAGAGTAAGACTTTGCAGCAAGGTCAAGCCAACCCAGAGTTCGACACCGAATTCCGCGAGCAGCTTGACCTGCTTTTGGCGAAGCGGCGCGATGTGCGCCGCTTCCGCACCACCCCCGTCGACGAAGAGCTTTTGCAAAGCTGCCTCAGCAGTTTCGCCAAAGCCCCATCTGTCGGTCTGTCCGAACCGTGGCGCGTCGTGCGCATCAATTCCGACGCTGCCCGCGCCGCTGCGCTTTCAAACTTCCAATCCGCTAATAACGATGCCTTGCAGGGCTATTCAGGCAACAAGGCTAAAATTTACGCCGGCCTCAAACTGTCCGGCATGCAAGAAGCCCCTATTCAGATCGCCGTCTTCTGCGACGAAGACACCGAAAAAGGCGCCGGCCTTGGTGCAGGTACTATGCCCGAAATGCGCCGGTATTCGTGCGTTACAGCGATCATGCAGTTCTGGCTTGTCCTCCGCGCCCACAGTCTCGGGCTGGGTTGGATTTCAATTCTTGATCCCAAGCAGTTGAATTCAGACCTCAACATTCCAGCCTCTTGGTCGCTGGTCGCTTATCTTTGCATCGGTTGGCCCGAACAATTCACCGACACGCCGGAACTTGAAACTGTTGGATGGGAAACCCGCTCGGAAACCATCGAATTTGAGGAACGTTAAGCGATGTTACGTCTTTTGCGCTTTCTATTTCTTCTCGGGGCAGCCTTTGTCTCTGGCATCATTTTCGAAAGAAACGCGCATACAGACAATTGCCTCGACCGTGGTGGCAAAGTAGAACGAGGTATCTGTATCGGAGCACGTAAATGACGGATCGTATCTGTGTTGGCGCCATCGGTGGCGCTTTTGGCGTTCAAGGCGAAGTCCGCATGAAAAGCTTTACCGCCGATCCGACGGCGATCGCAGACTATGCGCCGTTGACCAATGAGGACGGCAGCAAGGAATTCGCCATCACCCTGACGCGCCCCATAAAGAATGGCTATTCGGGTCGCCTAAGTGGCATAAAAACCAAAGAACAAGCAGACGCGCTAAAGGGTGAAAAGCTCTATGCAGAACGCAGCAAATTGCCATCCCTGCCCGATGATGAGTACTATCATGCCGATCTGATCGGGCTTGAGGTTTATGACACTGGTGGCGTGTTGATTGGCTCCGTCAAAGCGGTTATCAACCATGGCGCGGCCGACCTGTTGGAAATTCAAGGCGCTGGCTTGAAGACTACCGTTCTTATGCCTTTCACGCTTGAGGTCATACCCACAGTGGATCTAACCGCTGGCCGGATCATTGCTGATCCTCCCGAAGGTTTGATCGATTAAGGCTTGACCAAAGCGACATGCGAATTGCACCTTTCGAGTAACGAAAGGAAAATCCATGAAGTATTCCTGTGATATAGACCTGAACCTACCACTTGATCGCGTGTCTGAACTGTTTCAAGACCCCGAGCGGATTTCTGAATGGCAACCGTCTTTCGTGAAGATGGAATTGGTCTCTGGCGAGCCAGGGCAACCCGGCAACGTCCACAATTTGACCCATAAGATGGGCAAGCGTGAAATGGAGATGGTTGAAACCATTACTGAAAACAATCTGCCCGCCCGCTTTGTCGCGACATACGAAAGTGGCGGTGTTTGGAACATCGTTGAGAATGACTTTAGCGTTAATCCCGATGGTTCGACCCATTGGCATATCGACACCGAGTTTCGTTGCACTGGCTTCATGCGGATTATGACCGCACTGATGCCCGGCATGTTCAAGAAGCAGACCCGCAAGATGCAAACCGATTTCAAAGCCTTCGCCGAGGCGCTCTGACCCTTGCCCTTGGACCTTGCCAAGCGTTAGAACGCGCCAAGCAATGAGGTCCCTATGTCTAAAACTCCCAAATCCTTTGGCCGCAAGTCCATTCAGGTTTCGCACACACCGCGTGACCTGATGGAAGAAAAGCGGCTGGTCGACATCTGGACCGCTAAGATCATCACGCTGTTCCCCGGGGCCTTCCCCGGTGTGCTGTGTGAAAGCCTGACAGGACGCGCCCTGAAAGACCGGCTCTGGCAGCTGGAAACCATCGACTTGCGCCCCTTTGGGATCGGCAGGCACCGCAATGTTGACGACACCCCTGCAGGCGGAGGCGCTGGCATGGTGCTGCGTGCCGACGTGGTCGGCCCCGCGATTGAAGAGGCCCAGAAGGGCGCACGCGGCAATTGGCCAGTTGTCTACCTGTCCCCACGCGGCAAACCCTTCAACCAAGCCATGGCCCGCGAATGGTCAACCGCTGACGGTATCACCATGCTTTGTGGCCGGTTCGAAGGCGTCGATGAACGGGTGCTTGAAGAATACGATGTCCAAGAAGTATCGCTTGGCGATTTCGTGCTGACCGGCGGTGAAATCGCCGCCCAAGCTATGATAGACGCCACAGTCCGCCTCATCCCCGGCGTACTGGGAAACGAGGCGTCGACTGAAGAAGAAAGCCACTCAAACGGGCTGTTAGAGCATCCGCAGTACACCAAACC
>ERZ1047985.607-NODE-607-length-27392-cov-6.391813_pt1 | contig 27392 bp, 23 predicted proteins | sample MGYA00383097_ERZ1047985 | MGnify/ENA primary metagenome ERZ1047985 (study PRJEB29581, sample SAMEA5548367) | metagenome | biome: marine; feature: coastal; material: water | depth 50 m | study: Short-term variability in the microbial, nano- and picoplankton...
TGGACATTACAAATAAAGTACCTGAAGGGGAAGCCAATGATGCAATCCTCTAAAGGCATTGAACTTAGAAAATGGCGTACAGTTGGTATTTGCCTCTTCCTGGCAACACTATATACATTGTTGACAGCAAATTTTGTAAATGCTCAACAAACCCCTGTAGTTGGCCTGCCCGCACTATCTGTCGCCGAAGGCCAAGACGGAACACAACAATACTCGCTGTCTTTGCAATTACTGGCATTGATGTCCGCCATAACACTTCTACCCAGCCTGCTCCTTGGCGCGACAGCATTTACTAGAATTATCATCGTTTTGTCGATCTTAAGACAGGCCATGGGGACTCAGCAAACACCTCCTAACCAAGTTTTGGTTTCCATTGCCCTGTTTTTGACAATTTTCATAATGTACCCAACGCTGGATAATATTTACGTCGTATCATTATCACCCTATTTGGACGGACAAATTGGAATATTGCCGGCTGTCAACTCAGCATCTGAGATTCTCAAAGAATTTCTTGTTCTCAATACACGTGAAGCTGAACTGGCTATGTTTGCGGAACTTGCAGGCGATCAGCCATATGCTTCTAACCAAGAAGTACCATTTCGGGTTTTAATGCCCGCCTTTATCACATCGGAACTGAAAACCGCATTCCAAATCGGGTTTCTATTGTTCTTGCCTTTTTTAGTGATCGACATGGTCATCGCTTCAATTCTTATGTCTTTGGGTATGATGATGCTAAGTCCGATGCTGATCTCGCTACCATTTAAGTTATTGCTTTTTGTGCTGGTAGACGGCTGGGCAATGACAATTGGTTCAATTTCTTCAACTTATCTGAACTGAGGGATTTCATGGAATTTGATGCAAATATTGAACATATAAGGCTGGCTTTTTGGAATGTTGTAATGGCTGCTGGACCCATTTTGGGAATTGCTTTGGCAATTGGTTTGGTAATCGGGATCATCCAAGCTGCAACCTCAATTAATGAAATGACGCTCAGTTTCGTACCAAAACTAGTTTTTGTTCTGGGTGGCTTTGCTTTGCTTTCAGGCTTTATGATGACACGTCTTGCCGATTACTTTTCATTTATTTTTGACACAATAAGCGGCATGGGGTGAAATGGGTAACCTGCTGCTCGACCAATCCAGTGGAATTCCAGGACTCAGCCTGCAAAATGTGGTCGAGCAACTCTCTGTTTATTTTCTCAGTTCTATTAGAATTGGAGCATTCTTAATCTCTTCGCCATTTTTCGGCGCACAATCAATTCCTCTGCAAGTTCGAATTATCACAAGCATCCTTTTAGGTTTTGCTTTTCACAGTCAGTTTGAGTCCATACAGATTTCTAATTTTGAAAATTTGGACTTAGTACGTGTAGTGTTTGCAGAAATCCTAATTGGTTTAGTGGTGGGTTTGTTTGTAAGTATTCTGTTTGCATCCGTTGCTCTGGCCGGGGAAAAAATCGCAACCTCTGGCGGGCTGGGATTTGCCGCTCAAGTGGACCCAAATTCAGGTGGACAGACACCGGTAATCAGTAACATTCTCACACTTTTTTTGATTGTTATATTTTTGTCCGTTGATGGTCATCTGGCACTGATCCGGGCAATACACTTCAGTTATGAAATTTTGCCTACGGGAACTTCTATAGAGCTACAAAACGCGAGTAAATTTGGTGTGGATGCAGCCGGTTCGATGTTTGAAATCGCAGCGGTGATTATGTTGCCAATCGTTATTTTGTTATTGATGACTAATTTTACAGTTGGGGTCGTAACCAGATCTGCGCCACAATTAAACCTATTTTCATTTGGCTTCCCAATCACACTTCTTGTTGTGTTTTTAGGCCTTTATGCATCAGCAACACCTCTTGGCTACGCTATGGAAGAACTCGTAGAGTTTTCACTTTCATTCATCGATAAATTTTTTGAAAGCATCAGCAATGGCTAGTGAAAATAGTGCTCAGGAAAAGACAGAGGACCCAACACCAAAACGTATGGAAAAGGCGTTTGAAGACGGCCAGGTATTGAGCTCTAAAGAGCTTTTTGTTTTTTCGACTCTCTTTACTGGCTTAATATTGTATTTCTTTTCAGTCGGGTTCGCGGGCCAGATCCTTGGTGAATGGGGTGGCTTTTTTAACTTTAACATGAGTGAATTTGAAGGTGAAATGTCAAGGCTCAGCTATCAAGCAGTAAGGTACATTTTATTTTATGGCTTATTGTTTGGCGTGCCTCTTTTAATCATAGTCCTATTCACTCAAGGGGCATTGGCAGGACGCATTAACTTTGCGCCCAAAGCTTTAGAATTTAAAGGATCCCGGATAGACCCTCTTAAGGGACTTAAACGCATGTTCTCGGTTAAGTCGTTGGTTGAGCTTGTCAAAAGTATTCTCAAGGTTGTCTTTTTGATTGGTTCAGCTGCATTCATCATCAACAGTCAAATATCAACTCTGCTGACCGCATCAGATAGCAATTTAAGCCACGGGGTATCGCGAGCGCATGGCCTTTTTATTAGCCTATTTATCGCACTTCTCATTGTTCTTGTAATTATTGCCCTCATCGATGTTATTTGGCAGCGACACCAACATATTGAACAGTTAAAAATGAGTCTCCAGGATGTAAAAGACGAGCATAAACAAACCGAAGGATCACCTGAAGTAAAAGCTAAAATACGTCGTTTACAAATGGCGTCTGCCGCTCAAGCCGCGAAACAAAGATCCGCACTTGAAGATGTTCCTCAAGCAACAGCGATCATTACCAACCCCACTCACTTTGCTGTTGCTTTGAAATATGATGTGGGCGAACGCGGGGCCCCGGTAATTTTGGCAATGGGCCGCGGGAAATTGGCAGAAGAAATCATTGAGATCGGATCAAAAGAAAGCATTGCAATCTTCCAAAGTCCGTTCCTTGCGCGTGCCTTATTTTTCACCGGCAATATAGGCGAGGAAATTAGCGAAGAATTGTTCAATGCGGTAGCTGCGGTTTTGGCCTTCATCTTTAGGTTAGCAAATGGTGAAGACGTATCAGCACCCGAAATTGATGTTCCGGAAAACCTAAGATTCACTGAGACAGGAGCCCTATACGATGCCTAGGATTACTTACAAAAAGTCAGTCAGCATGGGAGAAGCAATCAGTTCTTTATGCTTCTTTTTTGTCGGTGTTATCTGGCTTTCCCACGGAGTAGACTTTTTTGAAACTGGAAATTTGTGGCGAGCGCTTGGGTTGTTTATATGTGCAATTATAAGTTTTGCGGCATGCCTGCGCTTTGTTATACAAAATTTCGTTTTCAACTTGATGGTTGCGATTGATGCAAAAAGACAAAAAAATCAACGTAACCTGCAATGAGTGCCGATTTTTCTACATTACCCATGATGCAAGAAATCCATGGGGGTGCAGACACTTTGGATTTAAAACTGCAATAATTCCGGCTCAAGCCGTTTTAAAGACAAGTGGCACGAATTGTGCTTATAAAACAGCAAAGAGTACGGCAAAAAACAAAAAAGGACTTTAGCTGATGACAGGTGATCGTTCTGCGACAACGGCTGATGTTGAAAAGAGCATTCAAATTGCTTTGGATGCAGCTGATGCGGCCATGGATGTTACATCAGAATATGCTAAGGTTGCGCAACAAATCAAGAAATCTACACTGAAACTTTCCGGGATAGAAAAACTCGGTCGAACCAGTATGATTGTGGGGTTTGTTTCCTGTTTAGGTGCTGTTGCTCTTTCAATAGTTATATTCCTACAAGCATCATCCCAATTCAAGCTCTTATCTGCGACAAATACCGAGCTTTTAACAGTATTTGTGGAAAACGTTGATAATCTAAACAGTAGCATCAACAAATTAGAGCCAGCCTTGGCTGAGCTTTCTCAACTAAGAAGCTCAGTAGAAACCTCTAATGCAGCCCTAATTTCTATCAGTGAAAAGTCAGATGTACTATCAGTCGAAATAGCCACAGCTATTGCTGAAATGAACACGCTAAAGCCAATGCTCGATGCCAGTATTGTAGATATGTATGAGAAGACATCCATTATGAACTCTGAATTGACGCTTTCATTTGCTGAGATGACAAACGAAGAGTTCAAGGCACAGAATATGATTATGGGGAACTTCACAAAGTCTGTAATTTCGGCGCTCCAAACCATTTCCGATACTTCAGCAGACGTCAAAGACCAGCGCGAGGCACTTCAGTCCCTCCAGGATGTCAATGGAGAACTTTCTGCTAGAATTACCACTCTCGACAAAAGCTTAGCTGCAGCCAAGCGGAGCGCAGCTCAGGCCAAAGCGCGAGCAAATGCAAATGCAAAAGCTGCTCAAGACAAATCAGAAGATGTTATCAAGTTTCCATAGCCTATTATTTTGAAAAAGCGTGAAGTCCAATGGATGAAATAGACCAAGAAGCTCCTGTCCCTAAAACTCTAAGTCTAAAGAGTTTTCGAGGAGGCTATGCTAAAAGCCTAGGATTGCAGCTAGGCGACAGGATCGTGGGTTTGGACGGAGAAGAGTTTCTGGGATCTGCTGCTGATATAAATGAGCGATTTGACGTTGATGAGGAAGAATACACTCGCACTCAAATTCAAGCAGTTTTAACCGTAAGCAGGGACAGCCGCATTTTCAATGTGATTATCGATCAACCTCTTTCTGTTAAATTTGAAGAAAAAGATGCAGTCGATGTGATAAATCCAAATCGGCTAGACGAGCTTTTACAACAGGCCAAGAGTGATGGGTTATCTCAATACATGATTTTCTACGATATAAATAAGAATGCGGAATTGGTTCTTAGAACTAAATCCCTTCTCGCAATGATTATACCGCCTTTTTGGTTTTTGAACCAACGAGTTTGGGAAGCGGCAAGCGCAAGCCTTCTTGGGCTTATAGCCGCCTTCGCAGTTCATTGGATTTTAGCCGTGATCTATTTTGTAATTCTGTGCTCATATGTTGGGCGTGAACAAATGAATTTAGCAGTTAGTTTTATGAGTTACCGCCGTTTTTTATATCTACAGACAATTGCAGCAGAAACAGAATTACAGGCACAGAAAGTTGCTTTAAGTATAGATGAAGAGCTGTTCTTTCAACGATCGGTCCAAGGTTTAGAGCAAATCAGGCCTAAAAAGAGAAAGAAAAACCAGTCAAAAGCATAAGTCGTCCCTAGAATAAATAAAAAGTTAAGAGCTGGATAAAACCAACACAACTCAGATTAATGTTCCATTAATTCGTTGAGCTTAAACGCACGCTTCCGTTGAGATGTAGACTTTATGTTTTCTAACTCTCTGTATTTGGCTACTGTGCGTCTTGCAACTTGGTAGCCTTCATCATTTAAAACACTTGATATTTTGGCATCGCTGGTCGGTTTCAATGGGTTTTCACGAGAAATTATATCTTTTATTTTGGTACGGATCGCGCGGGCAGAAACACCTTCATCATTCTCTTTGGCTTGAAGCCCGCTGCTAAAAAACATTTTCAAGGGAAATGTTCCACGTGGTGTTTGGATTAATACCGACGCCGTAGAGCGGCTTACGGTACTCTCGTGAATTCCTAAAGCCTCTGCAACAATACGCAGTTGAAGAGGTCGCAAACCCTCAATGCCCTGATCGAAAAAATTTATTTGATGCTTGAGAATGTAGGTGGCAACCGTTTGCAAAGTTTGGTTTCTTTGCGCTATTGCTCTTTTCAACCAATGCCCTGTTGCAACTGAGTTTTTCACAAATTCAACAGATTTTTCTTCATTTGAAGGCGTTTTGCCAATCTCTTCTGCATAATCCAAGTTGATACGAACACTCGGTAGGGATGCTCTGTTTAGAGAAATTTCAATCTCGTTCCCTTTACGCATAACAATTAAGTCAGGTTCTCGTGTGGTACCAACTGTATCATGACTGAAACTCGCGCCAGGTTTTGGATTGTATTGGCGAATTCTGATAGCTCTTTGCTTCATTTCTTCAACAGTACACTGGGCACTCGTGCAAAGTTCTTTGAACTCACCTTTGGCTAACAACTCAAGCTTTTGTAACAATACTTGCATAACCGCATCATATTCTCCACGCTCTTTGGCCTGAAGTACAAGGCATTCAGAAAGTGAACGTGAAAAAATTCCGGTCGGCTCTAGGGTTTGCAAACTCTCTATAACGGCCTCGATCGCATCTATTGAAACTGATAATTGTTCGCTGATTTGATCGGTATCGCACTGTAAATATCCTGCAGGTGTAATATCAACCAATAAACGATAAGCAATTGATTGATCGATTTTGTTTAGCTTTTTTAATCTAATTTGTTTACAGATATGCTCAATAAGTGTTTCCGGCCTTTCACCCAAAAGGGTATCAAGGAAAGATCCTGAGATACCTGAGCTCTTTGAGCCTTGGGGAAAATCCAAATCAATCTTACGCTTATTTTCTGAATTTACCGCCTTAACCTCTATAAATGGATTGCTCTCGGCTAATTCTTCGAGGTGCTTCTCTAACTCTAGATTATTCATTTGAAGAATACTGATAGCATGCTGAAGCTGCGGCGTTATTACCAAGCTCTGCTTTTGAACCTGCTGGGTTCCAATATTCAGACTAAGCATCGACATACAGATAACAAAGCAATTTTCATGCCACTTTTCAAGTTAACCAAAGATTGAGCCAACCTTACAATAAAATATGCTATCAACCAAAGGAAAAATATATTACAACTTATTGATTATCATTAGTTAATTCGAAAATAATCAATTGTTAACTTCAGAATAGAAAAAAATCCAAGTATAACTGTAAACGTTACCGCGATTGCTCCGATACTGAACTTTCCCATAAAACCCAATAGATCTTGATTAATGATGGCCATTAGCACAATTGCCAAAACGGCCATCAGAAACAATCTAAGCGACATGCAAACTCGGCAAGGAGGTCTTTTTTCCTGATCTAGCATCTCATCTTCCGTTTTTTCCACTACTTCAATAAACTAGAATTCCAGAATTATTGATTAGTACTCTAATTCAATTTCAATGCGGCGATTTTGCTCGCGGCCTGGGTCAGTTGAATTTGACGCAATTGGTTTTGTCTCGCCATAGCTGACAGCTTGCAAACGGCCAGGTGCCACGCGGCCAGATTGCTCAACTGCCTGAACAACGCTCGCCGCTCTCGCAGCTGCCAGATCCCAATTGTCTCGATAAAGAGCACCAAATGTAATTGGAACATCATCCGTATGACCTGAAACCGTAATAGAATTGTCAGAACCATCACTAACCTGCGCGATTTTATCGATAATTTCCTGAGCTTGAGATGTCAGGTTGGCAGATCCAGATGGAAAGGCTCCACCAGTTCCGACTGTCACAAACACTTTGTTATCGCGCGTCTCGACGTTAACGGCCCCCATATCAATCTGTTCTTGAAGCTTAACTTTAAGCTCATCAGATGCACTTTGTGCTTTTTGCTTGGCTTGCGCCGTTTGGGTAAATCCAGAGTCTTTGTCTTGGCCGCCAAGCTTTTTCAATTCATTTTCTAATTCGGAAACAAATTCAATAAGCTCGTTCAATTGCTGATCTAGGCCACCATACAATATTTCTTGCTCTGATTTTCCTGTCGCCAAACCAGCTAACTGAACAGCTTGGCCTACCTTTTTAAACTTTTCTTTCATCTCTTGCGGAGATGCATTTTCTGCCTTTAGGTCAACAACGACTTTGTCTTCCAACGTAGAAACGGCTATGTCGACCGCGTTTGAAATCTGCTCAATTGCTTCCGCTAGTTTTTCTGCATCAGACTTAGCATCACCGTCACCTTTGCCATCTTTGTTTTCCCCACCGATACCTTCTTCTAGCTTTTCACCCTCTCCTAATTGATCAGAGCCTTCACTATCATCATTATCACTTGGAATTTTGACATCTGGCTGCTCAAGTTCAGTTGTTTGCTGTGTCATATCCTCAGTTACAGATGGTGCAGGTGATGGGCTAAAGTTCATCTCAAGAACGGTTGTCCCTTCAGGTTGCTCAACAACAGGGATGAGACGTTGCACACCAAAAGAGTCTTTTAGCGATCCAGAAATCTGTTTAAACTTAGGAACATTCATTTCTGCGAATGACAAAATCATAACAAAGAACGCCATCAAAAGCGTTGCCATATCCGCAAAGGTGGCCATCCATGCAGGCGCGCCAGCTGGCGGACATTTCGGACACTCTTCTTCCTGTTCTTCTTCTTCGACGATATCTTCTGCCATTAGATCAAGCCGCTGCTAAAGTTTCTTGTTGCTTAGATGGCAAATTAGAGGCCAGCACATCTTGGATATTACGCGGCGATTCTCCGCGAGCGATATTGCGCAGACCCTCTACTACCAAGTTGCGATAGTTGATTTCATATGAGGTATAGCCTTCCAACTTGGTTTTGATTGGGCCAAAGAAAACATTTGCAAAAAACGCACCGTACAGGGTGGTTAACAAGGCCACAGCCATTGCCGGACCAATGGCTTTTGGGTCGCTCATGTTTCCAAGCATCACAACCAAACCAATGAGCGTTCCAATCATTCCCATAGCCGGTGCAATATCAATCCATGCAGATAAAACCCCATGAATTTGCTCATGACGGATTTTCATCGCTGCAATTTCAGCGTTGAGTTGTTTCACCAGCTTTGGCTCATCAGCTCCATCAACAAGCAGTTGCAAGCCTTTTTCAAAAAACTTGTCAGTGCATTCCTGACCCTCAAGGGCCATCATGCCATCTTTACGTGCGATCGCCGCAAGCTCAACCATCCGAACAATCATCACATCAAGTTTCTTAACGGGTGGAAGAAAGCACTTAGCCATGGCGCCAAAATGGCTTAGAAAAACTGGAAGTGGCGCTGTCCACATAACGGCAAAAAATGTACCGCCTATAACGATAAGCGTTGATGGGACATCAATAAATGGCCCTATGCTTCCTGCTGAGGAAATCATTGTGCCTGCGATCATGCCCAACGCGCCGAGCATGCCAATCAAAGAAGCTAAATCCATTGTTTGCACTCTACTTGTTTTTCCAAAAGGGTTGCAAAAGTAGTGCCATATTGAAAAGATTGACCTACAAGCGAACAAAAATAGTGAGATTAAACAAATAATGAAGTTAAATTTCTTACCGATCTTATTACTTCTTATGCTTCAATCGCCGCTCGCGAACGCTGATGCTTTAAGGTTGCAACGTGATGGCCCAATCGCAAGAGATTATATGAAAAAACTTGAATGGATGCGATGTAGCATCGGGCAAGTTTGGGAAGAAGAGACCTGCATTGGTGAGGTTAAAATGCTATCTGTAGCCGAGGCTGAGGAAATTATAGAACGGATTGAGGGGCAAATGGGTGGCGGTTGGAGGCTACCCACGACAAAAGAACTTCGTAGTTTAATTTCAGACGTGGAGCTTCCCCCGAAAATTGATGTCATTACTTTTCCTGTCACCTATGCAGGATCATATTGGTCAAGTGATCAAAGCTTTTATGCCAAGCATTATCAATGGACCGTTAACTTTTATACTGGGCATTTGTACAATCGGTTCTTTCGTTACCAAAAGAACGCCGTTCGTTTGGTCAGGAACTATACAAAATAAATGAAAATTTACTTTGCCGCAGACATGGGAATTGGAAAAGAGCTACCGCCTTAGCCCATAAAATTCACACATTAACAATCCCAAAGGGTATTTTTTTCCCAAATGGGGCGACCACATACTCCACCGAACTACTGAATGAAGCTGCTAATTCCGATATTTTGAAAGGAATATCGAGGGTATCTTGTCAGAAGAACGAGAACTCCGAGGCTTTCGAAGGTGGGTTTACAGAGGTCTACAATGTCTTTTGTGCATAATTTATCGCGTGTTATTGTTGGCAAGTCTGAGCCAATAGTTGCGCTAAAGAAGTCGGTGATTGATGTTGCCGAACATAATATTCCAGTGCTGATCACAGGACCAAGCGGTTCAGGAAAAGAAGTAGTTGCGCAAGCTCTTGCTGAATTATCCGGACGTTCAGGACGGCTTATATCTGTCAATTGCGCTTCAATCCCACATAGCCTTCTTGAAGCTGAATTGTTTGGCTATGAAAAAGGCGCATTTACCGGAGCAGTGAAATCTCACAAGGGCAAGTTTGAACAAGCCCATAATGGCACCCTTTTTCTAGATGAGATTGGTGATATGCCATTGGATTTGCAGTCAAAATTATTGCGCGCGCTGGAAACCAAGTGCTTTACACCTGTAGGATCATCTAAAGAGATTGCAGTTGATTTTCGTTTGGTTTGTGCAACGCATAAAAATCTTTACAAGCAAGTGGTCTTGAAAAATTTCCGATCCGACCTCTTCTTTCGCATAAGTGCTTTTCCAATTAGGGTCCCTGCCCTAAAAGATAGATCCGAAGACATTGAAAAACTAGCGCATCATCTTGCTCAACAGTTAACCTCAGTGCACATAGCAAGTGCAGACTTCGAGATAGAGACCGAAGCCTTGTGGCTTTTAAAGACCTTTTCTTGGCCGGGTAATGTTAGACAGTTGAGAAATGTTCTTGAATGCTTGATTATTCGCTCCGCCGGTAAAAAAATAACCGCTCCGGAAGTTCACCAAGTATTACGAGAGCAAAATCGCCAGAACATGCACGATAGTGACGATAGTCTTCAAAAGGCAGACGTTTTTTCGGAAGACCAGTTAAACTCTCCGGTGGATACGATAAATGACTATCGAGCCTTTTTTGTATCCAATGGAAAACTAATGATCGCAGAGCACCTAAAGTCAGTAGAACGTGAGGTGGTGACTGCAGCCCTTGTGGCAGCAGAAGATGATTTCGATATTGCGGCAAAAATGTTGCACCTGTCTGTCGCAGAGCTTGTAGAAAAAAAGCAAGATTTAGGAATCCAAACGAAACCATATTGAAATTGAGAAAAAACATGTTTAACAGTGCCTTGGATATTAGAAAGGCATAAATTGAGGGAACAGATTTTTCTATATCATTTTGAAATTAAGCGCCGCTATATTCAAAATCCACCTTATCCAAAATAAAACCGCGTCGATCTTATCACCGCAAGATTTAAAAGAAAGATTTAAGAGTGTCAGAAAAACAATTACAATCCAACGATGAAATAGACTTATTCGAGCTTTTTTGACCCTTTGGGAAGGTAAGTGGTTGATATTAGGTGCAACCCTGCTCGCTGCGGTGCTCGGGTTTGCTTATATCACACTTACACCCAATAATTTCGAAGCTAAATTAAATATTGCGCCTTTGTCAGCTAACGACATTAGTGACTATTCCGCACTCAATTCAATTGTTGCCGCTGATCTTGAAAGTACGGCAAAAACTGGGATGTTTACTCCCCGCTATCATTCAGACACTCTTCCCTTTTTTGAAGTTACCGAGTTATATCTTGCAAACGCATTTTATACAGTACTTGCAAACTATTCCCTCAGCGAAATTTTGGGATTTGCGCCCAAAAACTTGACCGAAAACCAAGCTGGTCAGGGTTATCAAAATTCTTTGGAAGATGCATCAAGAAGTTTTAAAACATCATTTGGTAAAGACGGAATGATCGTCATCACTTTTCAGGGTAAAAATGAGGCTTTGGCGCAGCAAATAGTTGAAACTACTCTGCAGGCTGTAGACATCAAAACAAAAACCGCTGTTATAGATGATTTTCAAAACCAAACATCAGAGCATTCTGCACGAAAAAAATTCATTTTAAAGGAACTTTCAGTTGAGAAATCCTTCGTGACAGCTAACTTCTCCAAAAACATTGAGCAAGAAACTGATAAACTGAAAGAGCATCTGGAAATTGCCATAACTTTAGGCATAGAAAATGCTTTTGAAAAAGGATTTACCAACCATGCCTTTGGGAACACTGAAACGTACTTCAAAGGCCGCAAGGCACTAGAAGCTGAAATAGCTATACTGATGAAGCGTAAACCGAATGAATCTCATCTGCCCGATCTTAAAAGAATTAACACGGCCATGTCTTTGATTGAAAAAGATGGAACTGCCAAAACTGCAAAAGATGCCCTTGAAAAAAACTGATTGAGCGAAGGTAAAACTTTCAAAGCTGCAAACTATAATACCGTTCAAATGCAGTTTGTTTATGAAAAAAAACCAACACTAATTCTTGCGCTATCAATAGTCCTTGGCGGTTTCCTAGGCATGGCAACTATCTTGGTGCGTAATGCCATTAATTCTCGCAAGTCAGTTGAGCTATAATGAGCAGATAAGCAAACTGAAATGCCGGCAATCGGTTTGAATTTATATGATAAATTCGTTTATTAACGTTTAAGCTGGATACTAATTGAAAACGTCTGAACAGAGCCTGAACTTCCAATAGATGAAAATCGATTTTTTACACCAACCAAGAAGCGTGTACATTCATCTTCGTAAATTGCAGACGCCGCAAGAGTGTCCCTTTGGCCATCTATGTAATTTTGTTTTCCAGAAATTTTCCAATCCCTTATTGCGGTCGAAAGGCTCAATTCACTTGTAACCTGATGATCACTCAGACGGTCGTATCTAGTGGATGCACTTGCTAACCAATTTTCCCCAAAGGAAAAATTAAAACCTAGGTTTGACTGCGCGTTCACCATTTCGCCTTTTGATGTAAAAAGACCCTTAGAGCCAAAATTCATCAGTTTTGGTGTTGAAAGCTCTGCGCCTAGAACATAGGCGACACTCTCATCTTGAAAGCCATTATCCGATGTAAGTTTATCTGCAGGATTAGACACGATCGGTGCGCCAGCCGCTACTTTCATCGTATAGCCATTTTCCCACGATGCGGAATAATTGAGACCTAAGCTCGCTCCGAACCCCTCCCATTCTTCAGCAAACCCACTTACTCCTGAAGGCCTATGGAGTGTTCCGATATTTAATGCGCTGGTCGAGCGAAGCGGTTCAAAAGCGTCATCCGTTGTTTGATTTCCATAATTCAATGCGAAAACGGGTTCAATGGTTTGTAAAACTTTATTTCTGGAAATGGAAAAAGGTAATCTGGCAACAAATCCAACCTTGTTTTTAATTTGATACTGTGGATTGTTGGAGTTTTCATTTTCGGGATCAAGTGAGATACCGAGTTCAGTTTTGGCAAGGGTTGAAATATGCAATCTTTTGCCAATCTGCATTGCGTAATTATGGCTTAATTTTGAGGTTATTTCGCTCGTAAAGGGCGTTACTTGCTTATCTCTCGCTTTTGATGAACTTGTCGTAAAACCTACAGATCCGGTAAACTGTCCAGGCAAAAGATTCTGATCGATGGATCTAGAATAATCCGCGGAAATAGTAACTTCCGTTTCGGTCGTGTTATCGAAAAAATCATTTCGAACCAACTTGGCAGATTGCTTTAAAGTTCCCCAGCCATCAAATTCTTCTTTTTTCAAAGTGATACGTGTTTCAAATTTATCCTCTGAGAAATATCCGTAATCCCCCAAGTAGCCATCATCTGATACTTTACCTGTATGAAAATTGACACGATATCCACTAGACAAAACAAACGAAGCATCGGCTTTTACAAAAAAACGTAACTCATTTGGGTAAATTGTATCTTTAGAAAGAGCCCCGCTTACAGTTAGATTGCCATTTTTAAAGGCCTGCCTGTAACGATACTCGAGTGTATTTGTCTCAGTAGACAAAAGAGGTGTGATCAAAAGATCCTTGTCATCATTAATGGGCACAAAATATGGAATGCGCAAACCGGTCCCAAGTTTTGATGATGCTTCTAAAGAAGGCATCAGGAACCCTCTTGCTCGGCTTATACTTGGATCAGGCAACCGTAGATATGGGGTAAAGGCAATGGGAACTCCTTTTACCTTTAAGACAACATTTTTATACATAATTTCACTACGATCTGCATTGCGGTCCGCGCTGCGTGCAGAAAAATGCCACAGAGGCTGCTTGGCTTCGCATTCTTTGCAGGTTGTTACCCGCGAAATATTGTTAGCTCGGTCAACTTCACCACCATCCATGAATACTTCGCTGGCAGAGATTTTTAGCTTTTCATCAACCAATATATTTGCGGCTTGGATGAGACCCGCACGCATTTCAAGGCCAAGCTGCCCCTCATCACCTAAAATTTTTGTATTTTGCCCCTCAAGGAAAATAGTCACATTTTCAACATAGATTTCCTCGGTCTTATCATCAAAAATTAGCTTCGTGGCCTTTAAAAGTTGATTGCCACGCCGGGCTTCAACATTACCTTCGGCAATTAAGATACTGTCCTCGGTAATTGTTATCTCGTCAGCAAGCAAAGTCATTGAATTATTTATAGGTAGTGATTGTGACGAAACAGCAGACGCCAGAAAAACAAGAGATATAAATAGATTATGTAGTTTAGGCATTTATTTGGATGCCCTTGGTTAGACTTTGATTAGCCAGATGACTATAGCCATCTAAGCCTTGGGTTTGCAATGAGTTATGGTATAAATTTTTATCCAAAAATATCTATCAAATTGTACTTTCTAGGAATTTTCTTTGATTGGTAAATCAATCTTATATCCACGCGCCTAATATTCAGGCAGACGATCTAGCAACAGAGTGCTGCTGCCCCATCTAAATATTTGAGGATTAGCTGAGATATCTAGGCAAAAGCTCTAATGCGATAACCATCAAAGGCGTAAAGTGGCAACCTTTCTTCTTCCAACTCAAGAAAATCAGCGCCCACCAAAATAACGGAAGCTATTTAGGCATCGACTAGGCGCGCCAAAGCCAAAGCCACTGTTATTTTTCCAGGGCCGCTTTCACTCACAAGCGCAAGGGTTTCACCGCGCGAAATCAAAAGAAATATCATCTACGACATGCAAATAGGACTTGCCGCGCAAAATCCCTTGCCAACCCTTGAATTCACAGCACCTCAACCTGTCTTAATTTCATGGCAGGCTCTTCAGGATTGAGCAATTTAATGCCCATTCTGATTGTCTATTTTCTAACTATAAGGGTGAACCACTTCAAAGGGGTAGGATCAGCTTGAACCTTCTTTGTAAGGGGATGTATATCATTTTTATGGACTTAAATCCCATTTGGCGAAACTCTAAGGAAACATAACTTCTGGCTGTGAAATTTCAATAAAATCTAGACTGTCACGTGTTCTGCATGGGTACAAACGCAAACTAAATTAGGCTAAGGCATAAACTATGGATGATTGGGAAAATATAGCGCAGCATCTTTTTGGCGCTTCGGTCGATCTAAAGCCACTGGCAGGTGAGTATGATCTAAACTTTCTTGCAACTTGGGATACTCAGTCTTGTATTTTAAAGATAATGCGTCCTGATTGTGAAACGTCTTTTATCGACATGCAAATCAAGGCATTAATTCATCTCAAAGAAAACGACGTCTCGTTACCTATTCCAGATGTTTATAGCTTCGCAGAAAATCGTTTCATTGCGATAGAAAACGAGCGGCTTGTGTGGGCGCAATCCCGGCTTGAGGGAGGTGCGCTGGCGACAATAAAAGAAAAGCCTGTTGCGCTTCTTGAGGAGTTAGGAACCTATATGGCGCGCATTGATAAATGTTTGGAAGATTTTGATCATCCTGACTTGAGACGTTCACACAAGTGGAATCTTCTAGAGGGCCTTTGGATTTATGAGCACCTTGAAGCAATTAAAGATCCGAAAAGAAGGTCACTGATCAAATCGATATGTGACCAGTTTTCTAGCCTTCTTCCACAATTGCATGCGTTGCCAATTCAAGCTTTGCACAATGATTTTAACGACTACAATATTCTTGTGCAGGCTGATAAACTGGATCATTTCTCGATTTCTGGCTTGATTGATTTTGGTGATATGACGAGAGGGCCTGCAATTATCGACGTTTCTATCGGTGGAGCCTATTGCCTGCTTGATACCATTCGTCCAATGAAAAGTTTTGCGGCTCTGATCAAAGGCTATAATAGTAAGCGACCTCTGTCCGAAGATGAAATTGCTCTTGCATATCCTGCGGCGTTAATGCGCTTGGCAGTATCAGTCGTAAATTCAACTTTAGAGGGCGCGAAAAATCCAAACGACTCTTATATTACCATCACCCAAGCGCCGGCTTGGGACTTTTTAGAAAATGCCATGATTGATCCCAACCTGATGGAAGCGCGTTTGCGTGTTGCTTGCGGGTATCCAGTTACCAAATATGCGGCGCGGGTTTCAGATTTTATTGCCAGAGAAAATGGAAATTTTGCGCCTATTTTGGATTGTGATCTTGCATCTGCTGAAGTGGCTTGTGCGTCTGTCGATCGATCCAGTATCCCGCAAAACCCATTTCACATAACCAGTATAGAGGCAGCACAAATTGGTGTGGCTGACCAAAGTGATGCGATCTCTATAGGAGGATATGGTGAACCGCGCCTGATCTACACAGCGCCCTCTTTCATGCTTGGACATCATATCCCAAATGGACGACGAAGTGTTCACATTGGTGTGGATGTTTTTGTTGCAGCAGGAACTGCCGTAAATGCGCCCCTTGCAGCAAAGGTTTTATGTGTCGAAAATAGGAAAGGACACCTTGATTATGGTGGCATGGTTATCTTGTCACATATCACACCTGAACAAGATGAATTTTTCACCTTATATGGCCATCTTGACCCCAATAGCATCGGGCACCTTCGTGCTGGAAGCGAGATTTCGGCGGGTGAGTGTTTTGCCAGATTAGGTGACCAGAGCCATAACGGGGGATGGAGCCCTCATCTTCACTTTCAATTAGCGCTTTTGACCGATGGGCTGAGCCAAGATTGGCCAGGTGTTGTCGATCCGGTTGAAGTTTCCTTCTGGAGTGAAGTTTTTCCAAATCCAGCCGCACTTATGAACCTTTCGAATGAGAAAGTGTCTTATCAAAGGATCAATGAGGCTCAACTTTTGGAACAGCGAAAAACCAAATTTGCCCAAAATTTAAAGCTTAGTTATAAATCGCCTCTTACTTTTGTGCGCGGCTGGAAACATTTTCTATTCGACCAAGATGGTCAACCCTTTCTGGACGCCTATAACAATGTGCCTCACGTGGGTCACGCGCATCCGCGTATCCGCAGTGTAGCCCAAGATCAGTTGGCCAGAGTGAATTCCAACACACGCTATCTTCATCCCGCACAGATAGCCTTTGCCGAAAAGCTGACGCAGAGAACACCTGATAATTTATCGGTTTGTATGTTTGTGAATTCTGGTTCTGAAGCCAATGAACTAGCGCTTAGATTGGCGCGCGCACATTCCGGTGGCAAAGATACAATCGTCCTTGACGAGGCGTATCATGGCAATACCACTGGTGCGATTGATATCTCGCCATATAAATTCAATCGAAAAAATGGAGTAGGTAAGCCCGAATGGGTCGAGATAATTGCATTCCCAGACGATTATCAAGGCGCATTTTTGCGAGATGATCCCTTGGCGGGCGAAAAATTTGCCGCACTGACGGATGCCGCTATAGACAACATTCGGAGGCGTGGTGGCCGGCTGGCCTGCTTCATCGCTGAAACCTTTCCGAGTGTCGGGGGACAGATCATTCCCCCCAAAGGATATCTGGAGGCTGTCTACAGCCGCGTGAGAGCTGAAGGCGGCGTCTGTATCGCAGATGAGGTTCAAACTGGCCTTGGCCGTTTGGGAGAAAATTACTTTGCTTTTGAAGAGCAAGGTGTTGTTCCGGATATTATCGTTTTAGGAAAACCCCTCGGAAACGGACATCCCATCGGGGCAGTTGTCACGACGCCTGAGATTGCAGATAGCTTCGACAATGGCGTTGAATTTTTCTCGACTTTTGGGGCCTCCACTCTGTCTTGCCGTATTGGAAAAGAAGTTCTTGATATTGTTGACCAAGAAAACCTGTCCCAAAACGCCAAAACTGTCGGCAATCGGCTACTTAATGGCATGGAGTTATTAAAAGATAAGTATGATGTTGTCGGGGATGTGCGCGGGCGCGGGCTGTTCTTGGGTCTGGAATTGGTTAAAGACAAAGTGTCTAAGATGCCAGCGTCGGCTCTAACATGCTTTGTCATTGAGCGCATGCGCAGCAAGCATGTGCTTTTGGGAACCGAGGGGCCACATGAAAATGTCCTAAAAATCCGCCCCCCTCTGACCATCGACTCGCCTGCTGCTGATTTTCTGCTTTCGCAGTTGGATGAGACTTTGAAAGAGGGCATTGAACTTGGAGTTTCTTAATTTATTTAGTTAAGTAAATCCAAATTTATGAAATAAAATCATAGTTTTAGTATTTAACAAAATCGACCGAATAAATTAGATATTTTAGTTTATTTGGCGATATGATTATGTTTCCCCAAAAGAAATAGACACGGGGACAAAATGGCTCATATTCTAGCGCTTGGTGGCGATGGAATTGGTCCAGAGATACTGGATCAGGGAGTGCGGGTCGCAGAACATTTGGCCGCGGCTGCGGATCTGTCTTTGAATATCAATTATGAACTTCTGCATGGTGCGAGCTATGACCGTTATGGCAGTTTTTGTACAGCTGATCTGCTTGCCAAGACCCGTGTTGCAGATGCAATTTTGGTAGGCGCCGTGGGAGGACCAAAGTGGGATGATATCCGTATGCCGGGCGGCGCCGAGTGCCAAGACGGTCTTATGTATCTGCGCCATCATTTGCAAACATATCTCGGACTTCGGCCCGCGCGAAACTGGGCATCTTTGACAAACAGAACTCCTTTTAAGAACAATCTTATAGATGGCGCTAACATCCTAATCCTAAGAGAAATGTGCAGAGGAGCGATGTTTTCTTCGCAACGCGGGCAGCGTCTGGAAAATGGAAAGCGCAAAGGGTTCGATATGATCACCTACAACGAAGAGGAAGTTGCGCGTATTGCGCATGGTGGTTTCGCGCTTGCCCGCCGTCGAAACAAACGCTTGGTCAGCTGTGATAAGTCGAACGTGATGGAGAGTTATAAGCTTTGGCGAGAGATCGTTTCCGAAGTGTCGCTTGAGTATCCCGATGTTTCATTTGAAAACATGTTCGCCGACAACTGTGGCTATCAGATGATGATGCGCCCGTGTGATTTCGACGTGGTTTTATGCTGCAACCAGTTGGGTGACTTGTTCAGCGACCTTACAGGTTCTTTTGCTGGGTCACTCGGAATGCTGCCCTCGGCCTGTCTGGCCTCTAACCCTGCAGACGGCGCTGCCTTTGGGATCTACGAATCCACCTCCGGCTCTGCTCCCGATATTGCCGGAAAAGGCATCGCCAATCCGGTGGGAATGATCCTATCAGTAGGCATGATGTTCGAGTTCACCTTTGGCCGTGCCGATCTGAACCACGCCGTCGAGCGAGCGATTGCAAATGGTATCGCGACCCGAGATATCGGCAGCACTGCCTCCTCGACGGAAATGACCGATGCGATCTTGGAAAGGCTTATGCAATGAAGTTCGATTACGTCATAGCAGGAGGAGGCTCGGCAGGCTGCGCCCTGGCTGCGCGTTTGGCCGAAGATCCTTCGGTGTCGGTCTGCATTGTCGAGGCGGGCGGTAATGGCCGGGACCTCTTCATTCGGATGCCAGCCGGTAACGGCTTCGTGTTCGGCAACCCTCGTCTGGACTGGGGATATGAGAGTGTGCCACAGGCAGGGTTGGGTGGGCGCAGTATCTATTTCGCACGTGGCAAGGCACTTGGCGGGACATCCATTGTCAACGGCATGATATACATGCGCGGCGTCCCAGCCGATTATGACATGTGGCGGCAAAAGGGGCTGGCGGGCTGGGGCTATGCAGATCTCTTACCCTATTTTAGACGGGCCGAGGGTTCGCGCGATAGAAGCGATGCGTTTCATGGGCAATCCGGCCCGCTAAAAACCGAACCAGCTGTGAATTTCGGCGTGCTCGACAGCGCTTTTATCGCGTCTGCCATTGCAGCTGGTCACCGAGAACTGGATGATTTCAACGGGGCAGAGCGCACTGGCGTCGCCCGATGTGACAGTACCGTGTCGCGTGGTGTGCGCCAATCCTCTGCCATCGCCTATCTGAAGCGCGCACCGAAGAATTTGACCACCCTCACAGGCCGGCACATCACCCGAATTGTGATGGAGGGCAAGCGCGCGGTTGGCCTAGAAACTCTGGGCGGTGAACTCATCCGAGCAGAACGCGAGGTGATTGTTTGCCAGGGTGTCTTTGGCACACCGCAGCTGCTGATGCTTTCCGGTATAGGACCGGCTGATCATCTGCGCTCTCATGGCATTGCGCCGGTTATTGATCTTCCCGGTGTGGGGGCTGATTTGGCCGACCATGTTGATGTTTCGATGCAATACGCCTCAGACCGTCTTGACCTCAGCCATAGCCGCCATCAGCGATTGGACCGCGCGGCATGGCTGATGGGACGCTGGTTGCTAAACGGGTCCGGCCCTGGGGGTGGTTCTTTGTTCTCTGCAGTGCTGTTTCTTGCCTTGGATGATCCAGCCTTACCAGAGCTTGAGGTATTCATGACCCCGATGACTGTCGAGGAAAACCTCGGCAACGGCGAAGAGGAAGCCGCTCCATTTTTAGAGCGCCTTGGCCGCCGCCTGCTGGTACGTGGGCGCAAAGTGGCGCAACCCGGCATTCAAATTGACATAAATCAGGAACGCCCCAAAAGCCTTGGCACCGTCCGGCTGGCCAGCGCTGACCCCACGCAGCACCCGTTAATCGATCCGAACTATTTATCTGATGCTCGGGATCTCGATGAACTGGTGCAGGGTGTTCACATCATGCGCGAGGTCATGGCCCAGCCGCAAATCGCCAAATATCATCAAGGCGAGACAGGTGTCTGGAAAGATGCCCATTCCAAGAGCGAGATCATCAATGCAATCCGGCAAACCGCATATACCGGTCATCACCCCTGCTGCACTGCTCGCATGGGCACAGATGAAGGCGCTGTACTGGATGCAAACCTGCGTGTGCGCGGCATAGAAGGTCTGCGCGTGTGCGATGCTTCCGCTATGCCTTCCCAAATCACTGGTAACCTTTATGCCACTGTGATTATGATGGCCGAGAAAGCCAGCGACATGATTCTAGGCCATCCGTCATTACCACCTGAAGACCCACGAGATATTGCAAATGCCTGAGAATCGAACATATCAGTATTTTTCTAACAACAAATGGCATTCCCCTGTAGCAGGGGGATATTTTGACAGTGAAAATCCTGCAAATGGTGAAGTCTGGGCGCGCTTACCGGATTGCCGAAAGCCTGATGTGGACAATGCCGTTGGCGCCGCCAAATCTGCCTTTAACGAAGGCCCTTGGGGCCGGATGATGCCGGCAGAACGCGGCCGTCTTTTGCGACGGATCGGGGATGTAATCTCAAAACATGCAGATAGACTGGGTGCAGTAGAGCTTCGCGATAATGGGCGACTACCAAATATCGCTCCAGGTCTCGGCCAAGGTGGATGGCAGGTGGACAGTTGGCACTACTATGCTGGCCTGTGTGACAAGTTTGAAGGTCGGTTAATTCCTGCTGAAGTCCCTGACATACATAATTACATGACATGGGAGCCATTTGGTGTCGTTGCCCTGATGCTGCCTTGGAACTCGCCAATTGGGACACTGATATGGAAACTAGCGCCCTGTCTAGCCGCCGGTAATACAGTCGTTATAAAACCTTCAGAACAGGCAAGTTGTTCGATCTTGGAGCTTATGGATATACTCAACGAGGCTGGATTGCCCCCTGGAGTGATCAATGTTGTTACCGGCTTTGGTGCTACGACTGGCGAGCCACTTATTGATCACCCAGATGTGCGATTAGTCAGTTTTACAGGGGGCACGCCGGGGGGGCGTGCGGTGGCTAAGACCGCTGCTCGGCAAGTCAAGCCACTGATCATGGAACTTGGTGGTAAATCCCCTCAAATTGTCCTGCCGGATGCTGATCTAGACCTTGCAGTAAACGGCGTTGCGGGCGGTATTTTCCCAGCCGGCGGGCAGAGTTGTATTTCCGGCTCTCGGCTTTTGGTGCACGCCGATGTGATCGAAAATTTTACAAAAAAGCTGGTAGATTTAGTCGCAAAAGCGAGGGTTGGAGAGCCATCAGACCCGACCAGCCAAATTGGTCCTATGGCAAACCGTCCACATTACGAAGCTGTTCTGGCACATATTGATGCTGCCGAGCGGGCCGGCCATCACTTGTTGCTTGATGGTCGAGCAGCACGCCGTGACAAAGGTTATTATATTGGACCCACTATCTTTTCAAATGTTGCAAATGGTTCCGATCTTGGACAAAATGAAGTTTTTGGTCCTGTTGTCAGCACCGAAGCGTGGCAGAATGAAGACGAAGTTATCCGCATAGCCAATGATTCGGTCTATGGCCTTGCTGCCGGTATTTGGTCACAAGATGTGACAAAAGCCATGCGCATGGCTGATCAAATTGAGGCTGGCACTGTCTACATCAACAATTATTTTAATGCCGCAACACAAAGTCCTGTTGGGGGTTTCAAACAATCTGGCTATGGCCGAGAGAACGGCATTGAGGGAATGCGTTGCTTTTTGCAAACGCGATCAGTTTGGTTGGCCACCAATCCTCATCAACCGGACCCTTTTGCCTGATGGCACGGCGCATGCGCAAAGGTAGCCGTGCGGCAAAAGAACCCTCAAATGGGCCGGATACGGCTGCTCAGGGTGGGTTTTGGCATCCACTTTCAATTGAAGACGTTGAAAAAGTGGCCAAGACTGCCATCAGAATACTAACCGATATAGGTTTGTCAGAGACCCCTTCTATATTATGTGACGCGGTAATTTCAAATGGTGGCCGTTTTGTAGATGGCAGGCTGCTTTATTCCCGCGACCTTATTGAGGCTACGCTCAAAAACACACCTCGTACTGTGCGGCTTGCAGGGCAAATAAAAGCGCATGACTTGATGGTTGGAGGACAGAGCGTTTATGCTGGAACAGGCGGTGCTGCCCCAAATATCTATGACCAATATATCCAAGATTATCGCCCTTCAAAGCTACATGATCTTTATTCAGCGGCCAGATTAAGCGATGCACTTGATCATGTACAATTCTTCTCACGCTCGCTTGTGGCGGGCGATATAGATGATCCGCTTGCTTTTGACCTTGCGACGGCCACTGCATGTCTTTTGGGAACTTCAAAACATGTAATGGTGCAGGCATCTCAGCCGGCGCATGTGATCCAGATTGCGGAAATCTGCTATGAGATTGCTGGCAGCGAAGCAGCATTTCGCGACCGCCCATTTCTTTCGTTAAATATCAATCATGCGGTACCACCGTTGCGGGCGCATGATGAAAGCTTTGCCGTTATGGCTGAAGCTGTGCACCATGGAATTCCTGTTCATTGTAACGTCTTTGGACAGCTTGGGGCCTCAAGTCCAGTAACTATGGCAGGCTCTGTGGCGCAAACCCTTGCCGAAACACTCGCTGGCCTTGCCTTTGTGCACGCGTTGGATCCAAAGGCACCGCGCATTGCAGGGCCACGTCCAATGATCATTGATTTGCGCACAGGCGGTATGGCTGGCGGCGCTGGTGAGCAGATAATGGCGACGGCCCTTGCGGTTCAAGTGCTTCGATATTGGGATTTGCCCTGCTCAGTGATCGCAGGTGCCACAGATAGTAAACGGCCCGATTTTCAAGCAGGTTATGAAAAAGCTTTGACAATCAACACAGCAATTCAAGCTGGGGCAAACTTAATCACCCAAGCGGTGGGAACTCAGGCGGCTTTGATGGGAGTTAGTTTTAGCGCTATGGTCGCAGACAATGATATGCTGGGGGCTATCAAACGGGCAAATATAGCGCCTGAGATAACTCAGGATACACTTATGTTTGATGAGATCAAAGAAGTTGTGACAGGCGAAGGTCATTATTTGGGACGCCCGGAAACCTATGCCCGGATGCGAAGCGATTTCTTATATCCAAATATTGCCGATCGCAGCCCTTTGGATGTTTGGTCAACTTCAGACCATTCAGATATCGAAGAGAGGTCAAATACAATTGCCAATACCATTTTGGAAACCCATTGGCCCAATCATCTACCGGAAGCGTTAAGGCTAAAACTAACCAGACAATTTTCTTTGCCACAACAAAAGGATTTGCAAGAATGAAAATTGCGATAATTGGCACCGGTGCAATGGGCTCTATCTATGCAGCACGCTTAGCAGAAGCTGGTCACACGGTTTGGGCCGTCGACAAGTGGCGCGAGCATGTAGAAGTTATCAATGAAATCGGTTTGAGAGTGGATGGCCCAGATGGGGAATTTTTTGTAAAGACGGTTCGCGCTACCCAACACCTTACCGAAGCAGGAGCCTGTGATCTTTATATTATTGCAACAAAAACCAATGCGGTTGCCGCGGCAGCGCAAGATATTGCAAAAAATTTGGGAACCCAATCTCTGGTTCTGACAATTCAAAATGGATTGGGTGCAGGCGATAAGATAGCTCAATATCTACCAGCTGGGCAGATTATGCTGGGGGTTGCAGAAGCCTTCGGAGCCACAATGAAAAGCCCTGGCCACGTGCAACATACCTCTATGAAGAAAATTCGTCTGGGCGCAATGAACAGCGGTCTGGACCAAAGGCTGGACGAGGTGGCTAATGTCTGGCGAACTGGAGGATTTGAAGTCGAAACCTATCGGGACATCGCTCAACTTATTTGGGAAAAGCTTTTGTGTAATGTCGCGCTATCTGGTCCGTGCACCGTATTTGATTGCAATGTGGCTGAGTTGCGATCAAATTCTGAGTGGTGGCAAATAGCACTTGGGTGTATGATAGAAGCATTTTCTGTAGGAAAATCAAAGGGTATTGCCTTTTCGTTTGATGATCCTGTGGCCTATGTGACAGCTTTTGCTGATCGGGTTGGAGTGGCAAAGCCGTCAATGGTACAAGACCATCATAAAGGGCAGCCTTCAGAAATAGATTCAATCAATGGTTCGATACCGCCGCTTGGGGCGTCGCTGGGTATCCCAACGCCCTATAATAATACAATCACTGCCTTGGTTAAAGCGCGTGAGGCGGCTTTTGAGGGCGCCGGGCCGTGAAGCTTTGTTCCTTCATTCACAATGGTTTTGCAAGCTATGGGGTGATGTCACCCAGCGGCGTGCATCCGGTCCAAAATGCAATTTTGAAATCTTATCCCACACTACTGGATTATTTAAAGAGCAAGCCGATAGTAGAATTGACGAAACTATGCGGGGAACCCTTGCCATCTTCCGAAATCACTTGGCTGCCACCTATAAGTAAGCCGGAAAAGATTATATGTGCGGGCATGAACTATCGCAAGGTTTATCCTGTCAAAGGCATTGCGCCCCCCGATCCGGACAATATAATTATTTTTTCACGCCATACCGAAACACTGGTCGGCCATTATGCAGCTTTAGAGCGTCCACAGGGAAACGCTGCCAAAACTTTTGATTTTGAGGGAGAAATCGTTGCCGTTATCGGGAGATCGGGCAGGTCTATTGCGAAGAAGGACGCGTTAAACCATGTTCTTGGATACTCGATAATGAATGAAGGATCGGTTCGTGGTTGGATGAAACACTCGATACACGCGGGAAAAAACTTTCACGCATCCGGCAGTTGGGGACCTTGGATCGTAACCTCTGATGATGTTGGCGAAATTGCAAATATGCAGCTTGAGACAAGAGTAAACGATAAACTGATGCAATCAGCCAAAGGGTCGGAAATGATCTTTAGCCTTCCAAACCTTATTTCCTACATTTCTGAAATAATGCCGTTGTCTATGGGCGATATCATAGCCACCGGATCTCCGGATGGTACGGGAGGAAGTCGAAATCCGCCTTCGTTCTTGAAGGAAGGCGATACTGTTCGTGTGAGTGTTAGTGGAATTGGTGATTTAGAAAACACGGTTCAGAAAGTAATGTAGTATGGTTAAAGGAACTGCATTAGAAATTTTGTCGTGTTATCATTATGAGGACTAACTTAGTAAATCCTCAACAGAATCTAGCTAAGGTAATCGATGACACAAGATAAATTTGAATCTTTGGAAACGCATCTAGCCCATCTGGATAAAACCGTTGATGAGCTTTCGGATGTTGTCAACAAACAGCAGACACAGATCAACAGACTAATACGAATCGTCGAAATATTGTCTGAGAGTGAACAGCAAGACGCGGAAATCAGTCCAGATAAGGTTCCACCTCACTGGTAAATTAGATTACTCATAAATTAAAGATGGTGAGACCGGGAACCCAGTTTCTTGATCAGTATAGCCAAGGTAACAGTTTGGTCTGTCGGCTCAGACGGTGCGATAGGCCTGAACGGAATAGCTAGAATCCTAAGCCAAATACCTTGACCACCAAATCAGAATTCTGGTTCCATCCTGCTAAATCAATTGACTCACTAGCCACAGAGCCGACCCCAATGCTAGAAGCTAGTCATCATCGACTGTCCAGATACTTCCAATATACCCTAAATTGCGCCGAATGTCGCATTGGTCTTTGTTCATAAATACCTCATTCGGTCCAGAATTGGGAGGTTAAAGGAAATGTTCCCCGAATAATAGCATATCTAAAACACCTAAAAATTTAAGTATTCCCAATTTCAATACAGCGCAGAAAAGCCCGGATCATAAGTAAATCCCGGCGCATCGATAAAAATACCAGAGATTCTTTCATTTCCAAAGTCGCCCCAGCCAATGGGAGCGCGCGAATATTAATATCATTGCCCAGTTCCGCGCGCGAGACAAAACCAATTCCGGCTCCCGATTTAACCACTTCACGCAACGCTTCTCTTCCTTCAACTGTTATGACCGGGCGCAGCACCAACCTCTCATCTTTCGCCCATGCGTCCAAGCAACGCTGGGTGCTTGAACCGGTTTCGCGAAAAATCAACGGCAAATCCGATAAGGCTTTGCAATCCAGGCTTTCAACTGTATCGGGCAAAAACCCTCGCGCCATGATGGCAACAATTTGCGCTTGACCTATCGGAATTTCAATCAAATCTGGTGCCGGAGAAATATTTCCAACAACCCCAATTTCCGCATCATAATGACGCAAACGTTGTAAGACTTCTTCAGAATTTCCTGTCTGGATAGCCACAAGGGCGTTCGGATTGGCTTCTCGAAAAGCTCTCAACGAGTCCGTGATATGCAAAGCCGAATCCGCGACCACCCGCAGCGTTCCAGCCAATTGTTGTCGGTGCTGGCTAAGACAATCCCCGATTTGCTCTTCTACGTCAAAAAACTGTCTTGTCAGTAAGAACAATTCATTTCCCGCTTCGGTCAAGCGCACATGCCGATTTTCGCGGTAGAATAACAGCGTATCATGCAGTTGTTCTAACTGCCGAACTTGGTCCGACAAGGCCGGCTGGCTTTGATTCAAAGCCCGGGCTGCACTGGAAAATCCACCATGCACAGCAACATGATGAAAAGCTCTCAATTGACTATAGCGCATCTATAAGTTTTTCCTATTAAACAATATTAAATATGTATTTTACTTATAGGAAAAACAAGTTCAAGCACAAGCATGAGTAAATAATTTGGGTTTGGGCCTATGGAATCTCAAAATACCTCAAACAAACTGCCAACACCGTATCTGGGCGAGCCTTATTTATTGACACCAGGTCCACT
>ERZ1047985.618-NODE-618-length-27100-cov-6.257830_pt1 | contig 27100 bp, 12 predicted proteins | sample MGYA00383097_ERZ1047985 | MGnify/ENA primary metagenome ERZ1047985 (study PRJEB29581, sample SAMEA5548367) | metagenome | biome: marine; feature: coastal; material: water | depth 50 m | study: Short-term variability in the microbial, nano- and picoplankton...
CATTATTCAAATAGGGAGCATCCTTATAACCCCAAGATGGAGTTTCGTAAAGTGAAGAAACTGCCAAAACTTGACCTGCTTTGCCATGAATTAAGACGATGGCTTTTTCGATATTCTCCTCGCGAATTCCGAGGTTTGACCCGAGGCTGAGCAGCACTTTGTATTCCATAAAATTAACTTACTGCCCGGAGTTTGCGCAATTTCTTGTGAGACAACATCTTCTTGGCATAAGCGAGCGTCAGATGAAATTCTTTTTCTTGGGTAGAAGGCAATTCAAACATGGCATCCACCATGAGTGCTTCACAAATGGAACGCAAACCTCGTGCCCCCAATTGAAAATCTTCTGCCCGATCCACAATAAATTCAAAAACTTCTGGATCAATCTTAAGGGTAATCTCATCAATTTCAAACAACTTCCTGTATTGCTTGATGATGGAATTTTTCGGTTCTGTAAGAATGTTACGCAAAGCTTTACGATCCAAAGGATCTAGGTGAGTAACCACCGGAAGCCGACCAATCAACTCAGGAATAATCCCAAAGCTCTTAACGTCTTGGGGTGAAATGTACTGCAAGAGGTTTGAATCGTCAATTTGCTGATCTGTAGAATTTCCAAAGCCAAGTGCATTGGTATTCATTCTGTTTCGAATGTGTCGTTCAATACCGTCAAAGGCTCCACCACAAACAAACAGTATGTTTTTGGTGTTGATTTTGATGTACTTTTGATCTGGGTGTTTTCTTCCCCCTTGAGGTGGTACGTTAACAACCGTACCTTCAAGTAATTTTAACATGGCCTGTTGCACGCCCTCGCCCGAAACATCTCTGGTGATGGATGGATTATCACTTTTACGGGCAATTTTATCAATCTCGTCAATGAAAACAATACCTCGCTCTGCCATTTCAACATCAAAGTCACAATCCTGCAACAAACGGGAAAGGATTCCTTCTACATCTTCCCCTACATAACCTGCCTCCGTTAAAACGGTAGCATCCACAATCGTAAAAGGGACGTTTAACATTTTGGCAATGGAACGAGCCAATAGGGTTTTACCGGTCCCGGTCTTCCCGACCATCATGATATTCGACTTCTCAATCTCTACATCCTGCTCCTTAGCACTTTCCTGCAATACTCTTTTGTAGTGGTTGTAAACGGCTACGGACAGTACTTTTTTAGCATGATCTTGACCAATAACAAAACCATCTAAATACTCTTTAATCTCAATAGGCTTGAGCAAAGTGAGTTCATTCGCCAAATCCTTTCGAACCTTGTGCTCCATCTCCTCACTGATGATTTCGTGAGCCTGACTGATACATAAATTACATATGTGACCCGTAGTACCGGCAATCAAAACATCAGTTTCCTGCTTGGTACGGCCACAAAACGAACAATTAACGGTCTTCTCTTCCATGGTGTAAAATTACATGAATAATTTCTATAATGTTCCTTCTCGAAGCTCAACTTGAAGTTGATGCTCAAGGGATTTAAAGATTTTCAAAATAGCCTTATCTACCACCTTGTCGGTGAGTGTCTTGGTTTCGTCTCTAAAAACAAAACTCAAGGCGTATGATTTTTTACCTTCAGCAAGCTTATCTCCTTCATATACGTCAAAAAGCTTCACTTCTTTAAGTAGGTTTTTATCACTTCGTAGCGCTACACTTTCCAATTCGGCAAAAGCAACTTGTTTATCCATCAACAAAGCCAAATCTCGACGTACAGCCGGGAATTTAGATACTTCCTTGTAATTGGTTTTTTGGTTTTTCAATAGCTCTAGAACTAGGTCCCAATTAATGTCGGTATAAAATACTTCATGCTTGATTCCAAAACTCTTGAGGATTGACTTTCTGACCATTCCAGTCTCAAGCACCTTCTTTTTACGGATTTTATAACAAAGACCTTCAAAGAAGACATCCGATTGAATTTTACTCAAAGACACCCCCTTATTGAGGCCCAACTTATGGAGTAGTTTTTCGACAAAACCTCTCATCTGAAAGAAGTCAACCTTGGCTTTACTGGCGTTCCAATTTTCTTCCTGTTTCTTCCCGGTCGTCCATAGGGCTAGGCGACGCTCTTCCACAAAGTCGTCTCCGTATCGGTTATAGGTCTTACCAAATTCGTAAAGCATCACATCAGATACCTTACGGTTGATGTTGTAGGCTAAACTTTCTAAGCCTCCAAACAATAGGGTTTGACGCATGGCATTTAAATCCTGACTCAAAGGATTCATCAAGAGTACTTGACTTTCCTTTTTGAAAGAATCCAAGCCATCGGTATGGGAACCCTTGGTTAAGGAATTACACATGGCTTCATGAAAGCCATTGGAAGACAACAAATCTGAAATTTGCTCTTGTATCTTATGCGTATCAGGCTTGGGAACAATAGATAGTGAGGCGTTGATCCTTCCGGTCATTCCTATGTTGTTGTAGCCGTAAATCCGAAGAATTTCTTCAATGACGTCAACCTCACGTTTTACATCCGATCGATAAGGAGGTACAGACAACTTAAGTCCATCTTCCTGCTCCTCTAAAACCTCAATCTCAAGGTTTGCTAATATGCTTTTAATGGTGACTCTATCAATAGCCTCACCTATCAACTGATCACATTTGGCATAGGAAAAGTCAACTTTAAAATGCTCAATGGGCTTAGGGTAACTATCAGTAATCTCGGAGCTTACCAAACCTCCAGCAACTTCTTGAATCAAAAGTGCGGCACGTTTTAAAGCCCAAATGACGGTGTTCGGATTGACCGTTCTTTCGAAACGGAAAGAGGCATCGGTGTTTAAAGCATGACGCTTTGCCGTTTTACGAACAGAAACAGGGTTGAAATAAGCGGCTTCTAAAAAAATAGACTTGGTTTCTTGAGTCACTCCGGAATGCAAACCACCAAAGACCCCTGCAATGCACATAGGTTCTTCGGCATTACAGATCATCAAGTCGTCTTTGTGGAGCTTGCGCTCTTGCTCATCGAGCGTGGTAAACTTGGTGTCTTTTGCTAAGGTCTTTACAACAACCTTATTGCCTTTTATTTTGTCGGCATCAAAAGCGTGAAGTGGATTTCCCGTTTCGTGCAACACATAATTCGTAACATCGACCACATTATTTACAGGCGTTAAGCCCAATGCTTTTAGCTTGGTAATTAACCACTCTGGCGACTCTTTCACCTCAACATCTGTTAAGGTAACACCCGCATAACGTGGACAGGCTTCTTGATCTTCTACTTCTATATTCAGTGATAAGTTCGTGTGGTCCACAGCAAAGGCATCAACAGAAGGCTTAGTCAATTTCAAGGACTGTCCTTGAGCAGCCAATCCAGCTTTTAAGTCTAGAGCCACACCCAGATGCCCCATAGCATCAGATCGATTGGGTGTCAAACCTATTTCGAAAACAGTATCTGTTTCTATTTTAAAATAAGCACTCGCGAGCGTTCCTGCTTGGACATCAGTATCTAAAACCATGATTCCATCATGAGCGCCACCCAAGCCAATTTCATCGGAGCCACATATCATGCCGTGAGAAGCCTCACCTCTGATTTTCCCCTTTTTAATTTTAAAGGCTTCCCCTTTGTCATCGTACAAAACGGTACCTATTGTAGCGACCACAACCTTTTGTCCTGCAGCCACATTCGGAGCTCCACAGACAATATCTAAAACCTCTGCTCCAACATCAACCGTTGTCTTACGCAATCGATCGGCATTAGGATGTTGCTCACAGGTAAGCACTTCTCCAACAAGCAAACCTTTCAGTCCACCTTTTACACTTTCTATCTCTTGGATTCCTTCAACTTCAAGACCAGTATCGGTTAAAACCTTGGCGCAATCTTCAGCACTCAAGTCTACATTTAAATACTTTTTGATCCAGTTATATGATACCTTCATAACAATTCGGGGTTTGCGAATGAACAAAAATACGCATTGTAAGGCAATTAGAATCTGTAGAGCACAAAAAAAGCCCCAAATTATAGGAGCTTTTTAGCATTCTAGCCTCTCAAGGGCTAATGAGCAGCTTTTTCAGTTCCATTCTCTCTCCGGGTTTGCTCAAAACACAAAAATAAACCCCTGGTTTAAAAGAACTTACATTTAATGTAAGTGAATTTGTAAGCTCGGCGCTATAAACCTGATTTCCCAAGACATTGTAAATTATAAATTTCGCAGACTCAAGCCCTTCAAAGGCTGCAGTCAAGTGTTCGCGAGCGGGGTTTGGATGCACTGAAAATGTACTGGAGTAGACCTCTTCTTTTCCCAAATACTCATGATCGGATGTGTAATGGATATCAACACAAACCCCATCGTCTGGCCTATTCACGATGTTAAAACAGTAGTTTATGAAAATACTGGAATCCTCAGGCATGGATGGAATATGTCCTGAAAAATTTTCTACCGTCCGATATGCCGGAACGATCATCGATGAGGTAATCCGAGTAGATGCAGAATGACACGCTTTCCAGCACATATAATTGCGTGTTGTCCCCACAGTCTGCTTTCGGGTGATGAAAATTTCCAAATCTTTATCGGTCAGATTCTGAACTTTCAATTTAGAAACGCATTCTTCCCCTGCTTCAGCATAATAATAGTCTTCTTGGTACACCTTAAGAAACTGAGCCAATAAAGACGAACTTATCAAGAATAAAATGGCAACTAAATATTTTTTCATTTTTCTATTCCTTTAAAAACATTCAACTAAAAAACATACTAAATTGAATCCGTTAACAAAGATCTCACGCTACAAAAGCCTTACTTAACCACATTAAGTTTTTCTGAAAACACCTGATGATTCATTTTAATTTTCACATGATGCAAGCCTGAACCCAACTCCTGAAGAGGCAATTCAATCCTGTGATTCCCAGCACTCATTGTTGAAGCTTTTGAATAAACGGGCTGCCCCAAATTATTGAATACTTCTATGACAACTTGATCTCTTGAAGGCAGATTCACCTCCAAGTAGGCTTGTTGTGAAGCTGGATTGGGATACAATGAAAAGGACTTTGACTCCTCCCAATCATCTACAGACAAGCTCGCATTGCACGACAAAGCGGCTTGCCTCACCATAACCACATGGTCACCCGACCAACCGTTAGAAAACCAAGATACTTTGGAGTAAGCAGGGTTTTCTTTGTTGGGGCAAATCATCACAAAAAAAGGAATGGCACCTTCTCCACCCACCGTTCGCTCAAAATGATCGTACAACAATTTCGTTTGATTGGAAAAGGCAAACTTAGGGTACTCTGCTCCCCAGTTCAAGTTGTTGATTACCGAGTAGGAATCTTGAGGATGCGTTGTTACTCCAAACACTTGAAAAGTAGAGCCCCCCCTTCCAAAGGAATCCCATAGTTTATTGATTTCAGGTGTCGAAATTTGACAAGGACCACACCATGAGGCAAAGAAGTCCAGTAGAATGGTTTTACCTTTTCTTAACTCATCGTACAAGTTATATGGGTTTCCGTAAGTGTCGGTAATCCTTATATCTGGAATGGGCTCAGACACTTTTACATGGTAAACCGCCTTTTCAGATACAGACCGTCCGGATGCGTCAAGAACCTCTGCCTTAATGCTGTGTTCCCCCAAACCTAAATTCACCTCAAATCTTTTTAGGTCGTTCCTGGCGATTGAATTTGAAATAACTTTTGAGTGACGCACTCCATTGATTGTGTAGATGAATTCCCCACCCGTAAATACTGATCCGTAATTCCCAATTTTAAACGACAGAGGAAGTTCAGCATCAGGTGTAGAAAGTGTTTTATAAAAAGCAATTTCAGCACCAAGACCGCTTGGCAAATAAGCCCTTGAAGGAGCGACGATGCTAATATCCATCGCCGAATTGACAACATCTGATATCACCATATCATCAAGATTTAATCCAAATACGGGCGAATCACTCTCATGCCTGAAAGCTACGTACATGGAATTCTGCCCCTTAAAATCCGACAGATCTATTTGATAGTGTGTGTATCCGCCTTCAGCTTTTACCGTAAAAGTTTTCTTGAGTGTTGCCAAAGTATCTATACCATCTACGGATATGGTGCCCTCAGAAAGGGGCAAGGTCGTCAAAACATATACGGTAAGTTCTTCATCAGCGTTTCTTGCTCCCGAAGCTTTTGCCTTCCAATAAAGATAAGGGCGATTCGCAGACGACACATCTACAGCGCCACATATGAGCCAATTGTCCGCACGCATGGATTGTGTGGGACTGAAGGCATTGTTTGAAGTCGCAACCAGACCTTCACCATCCTGAAAATCATGCAAAGCCCATGCAAAAGCATCTCCATCCGAATCAACACGAGAAGCACCTGCGGGCGCATCAAAATTATGTTTGTAAATGATTTGAGCTTGCATCAAAAAGGTCACTAAAAAAAATGCAAAGGACAAGAACCGTAAAGAGATTTTCATGAAAATTCTGTATTACGGGGGGAGCTGAGCCTATCAAGGTTAACTAAGAACGTGCTTGCAAGTTTTATACCAAACTATCGACCGAAGGAGAATCGAAGTTTAATTCCGAAGCTGCTGTTTGCCGTATCGTAAGCATTAGCCACTTCGTACTTTCGAACCATTCGATCGTAGAACAATTGCAGGTTGATTCGCTCGCTCATGACGTAATCGGCTGAGGTTTTGATGGAAATATCTGTGCTACCGCTTACAGACTGATGGGTATTTTCTTCGATACTGCGTATGGCAGAAGCCGTTTTTCGAACCGAAACATCTAGGTTGACATCCAAGTTGGAAGAATACGTTTTTCTTCCTTTGGCTGAAGGTAAGCTGAGTTCGAATTCACTAACTCTATATCCGACACCAAGGGTGAGAGTTCTACCAACTTGCTCCTGGATTTGATTGTTATTTAAGCTCAAGGAAACCTGACGATCTTTGCTGATTTCAAAGCGCGTGGTAAGACTGTTGTTCATGGTAATATCCACCTTTATCAAAGGATTGAACTGCTCACTGATATTTACGGTTTGAATCTGGTATTTCGTCAAGTCATTTCCATTGACGTCGAAGTTTTCAGGGTTTGAGTCGGGCGTTCCTGTATTGGGTTTATCCAATGCCGTATAAAACAAATTCGTTTGGTAGGAACTTATGGAGTAGGTAGAAGTATAGCCATGGGACAAGGTCACGGTTTTGAATCGCTTTTTCACCCATGGAATATCGCTTAAGCCATTGTATTTCACTTTCCAGTTAGGCAATGGAATGCTCGGGAATTTATTTCGTGTTTGAGAAGAGACTCCCTTACCAGAGTAAGCCGCGAGGAAAGCCGGAATCAACACATCTTGTGAATTAGGACCCACTCCCACAGGGTATGGGTCAGAAGGGCTGTAGGCAATCCCTTTATCTTTTGCCACTTCTTTAGCCATGGCAGCTCGCATAGCTCGCATCTCATCAAAGGTTTTGGAAGAATTCATATTCATCGGCCTAAATGCCGTTCCAATAGCTAAAAATGACATGGTAAAACTTCCTGATTCGTTCTTGTTGAGAGATTCAAAAAATGGATTGTCGAAATCACCAGTGTTTTTGTAAATCTCAGACTCGTTTCGAGTTTGACTTCGTTGCGCAGTCACTTGAATCTTCAATTTTTTAATCGGCTCTACCTTGGAGCGAATGTTCAATCGAGACGTATATTGTCGCGTGAGTTGCTGATTCAATGACTTGTCCGCCGTAATCCATCCCTTAGAGGCAAAACTTGCCATATCGCTCGAACTTGGCTGTTCTCCGAGCAAGAACCCTAGACCCGGAGCGGAATTTGGCTTGAACCTTTGTTCCATCCCTAAAAATCCGGTTGAAGGCATAAATCCTGGAATCATCGTTCCGTTGGTTTCATCGTAGGTAAGGCTTACATTTTTAACGGATAAAACGGTCTGGGCGATATGAGTAAGTGGGTTGAAACGTCTCTTTTCAGATTCTTCATCTTCCGCATCCGTATCTTTTTCGCCCTTGCCTTTGGATCCTTTTGATTTTGATGCGTCCTCTTTTTTCTTCTTGTCAGAACGACGCTTATTGGAGTTCTTTCCGAGATTTTTAAAATAAGGGACCTTGTTGTAGAGACTGCTCATTTTGAACTGAGCATTGATTCTTTTCTTATTGGTGTTTTGGATGACATTCCCTAGGTTGATGGAATCATTGATCATCGCAATAGACCCCGCATCCCAATCGTAAGTACCGCTGTAATTTAGGGTTAAATTGATCCAATCCGTTAGTGGCAATTTGTTGATGGGCACCGTGTATCGCAAATCAAACTGATGATGGTAACTGGTGGTCCTCCCGAAGGTGAGAATACTGTCGCGCAGGGCTTCTCTTTTGGACTTGCTGTCTATTCTCCCCTCCGGCTCATCTACTATGGCTCGTCTGTTGGCTGAAAAGTTTAGTTTTAAGCTTCTTGCAAAATCGTGTTTCACATTGTAACTCTGCGTCATGTTAAACAACTTGCTGAAGAGCGTGTCGGGCTCCGGCATTTGCATAGGCATCGTTGTATTCAGAGCAGCTAAATTTCTCATTTTCGTCTCGGCATACGATTTGTTAAAATCAGCTCGAGCGGAAATGCTCTTAGGAAGCAAATAGAAGTTAAAGTCTTTGATCAGCCTAAAATACTTGGATTTCCTCAAAAACTTGATTTTGCTAAAAGGCTTGTAGTTTTTTGGACTGTTGTTGAAATTGTAACCCAATCCACCGCTATGCTCTCTCTTGACGCTAAATTCTGTATTGATATTGCGGTTAAAAATTTCATTGAAAGAATAACTCAAACTGATGTTCTCGATGTCGTACAATCTATTTTTTGAAGAACGCTCTTTCTTGGATTTCTTCTCTTTAGCTCCCCCTCTACTCCGTTCTTTACGAACATTGGTCAGGTTGATGGAACGCCTTAGGGTATAATTCTCAACCACACTTCGCAAGGTGTCTCTAGCTCCCTCAGTCATTCGCTCATCGGCCAGCGTCGCCTTGAGTTCAACATCTGGATCCAATGGATTGAATTGAGGGCTAAGAACGGTCTCTGAAACACCTACAAAAACAGGGATTTTTACATTGGCTTCCTCTGAGAAGAGTTTCCCCAATTCTACATTAGACGTAAAGTTATATTGGCGAGTTTCTTCTTGATTTCGCTCAGTAACCCCTTGCTCCAAACTACCAAATCCTACCGTGCTCATATTACCAGCTAAGGTCATGCTTCCTAAATCAGCCAAGCGTGTTTTTAGTTGCGCCTTTGCCGCGTAACCACCCCGCTCATCAAAGTCGGTCAAGCGAAGTTCATTGATCCAAACCTCCACACATTTAGGCAGTCCGTCATCACCTGCATGAAAATCGGATTTTGGATTACGAACACCAAGCATGATGGTACGTACATTCGCTAAATTAGGGTTCCCAACAATATTTATTCGCTTTTTATCACCTGTAGACTGATACGAATAAGGCTTATTAAAATTGACATTTGGATTTCCCTCTCGAATCTCTGCATTTCGATTCAACTTCGCCTTCCTTAAGAGGTCAAAATCGATTTCTACTTGATTTTCTTCCGGCCATACCTGATCTCGAGAAGAGGCTCCCCACTCGGTTACTTTTAAAGGGATTTCGTATTCGTAATAATTGGAATTGTAATCGGTACCCACGCGAATGAACATGCTCAAATCCTCATCGTTCAACTCCTCCATCGGCATTTCCTCAGCATGAACAAAGAACTTCATTTTGTTATACATCCTCATGTCCATCGTCACATTCTTGAAAGCGCCTCGGGCATCGCCATTTTGAAGATTGCAAATTTTAAAGCTAATGGATTGTTCATTTTGCTGTTGCGTAGTGGTTGAACCTAAAATCCGTTCTCTTTCGATACCCGGAGGCAAAACATAACGCACAGGATCGCGTCTTCCATTTTCTTCCAGATTTACCACCGAGATATCAAAACCAGTATCTTCGTTTTCAATGGGCGTTCCGGGTTCTATAAGACTGTTTAAATATTTACGCCATTCGCCACGAACAAGGTCTAAACTCGCAAAACGAAGTACCGTCGTCGACTCAAAACCTTTCATAAACATTCGCATAAAGCGTATCGATTTAAAGTCGGGAATACTTCCTGTTTTCTTGTCGTAAGAACGAACGGGTATTTTAAACTGTATCCAACGGGTGTTGTTATTTGGTCCCGCATTATCGATGATGGAGGTAATGTAGTTGTTTCCTACTTTTCCTAAATCCTCAGGTCGCATACTGACCTTGTATTGGAAGTACGACTCAGACTCACTAAGCGTGTAATCGCTGTTGATGTCTTCCACATCCGGAAGTTGAGAGTAGGGTTGCTTCAAGTCATTGTCGTTTGGAATGAGTGAGTTCCCATCCAAACCGTTGTAGCGTTTGTAACGTTCTAAAATACTTTTCTCTTCATTGTTGTAATCTTCACCGTAGTAATAATGGTAGTTATCGGCTGAAGGATCCTGATTGGCTTTATTGTATGCCTCAGAATTAAGTCCAAGATGTGTTTGTATTTTCTCCAAATAGGTCTCGGTTTGCCCTCCTTCAACAGAAATAAAGGCTCTTTCCTGTTCATCGCTCAGACCGTCCAGCCCGACATCCTGAAGATCTCGAGCCGTTTGCCCACTGTTAAAAGCATTCACCAATGCCTGAACGGAAGGCACACGACCCCATGCGGTGGTATCTACATCACCTTCATCACCATCTATCGGCAAACCGTTCTCGTAACTTTTTCGCGAATCTTTTAAGATGTCTTCTGAAACATTCCCCAAGTTGATGTAAAAATCACCCCCACTAGAACTTGGGTTTTCAATGAAGGGATCCATCATCCAAAATTCGATGAATTCCACATTGGCAGATTCAAAATCATTCGTCTGCAACTCACGAACCACACCACCCCATCGAGATTCGGGCACTTTTAAGGCTCCAGAAGCATCAATACCGTTGGATATCCCTGCGTCCCCTTTTACATCAAAATTGTAAGGCCCCCTTTCGCTTGGGTAAAAGGCCAAATCGAAAGTACGAAGGCGCAAAGGCTGACCGTGAGGGATGTCTTTGTCTGGGAAAATCTCGTTGATGGAAATTTCACGAACGTAAGGCGCTTCGCGATCTTCATCACTAATATGTCTTGGCGAATACGAAGTTTTTCGCTGCAAATCAGAGTTGATGGTGTACCATGACAACAAGGCTCTGTTGTATCCGTAACTGAGGTCATTGGTCCTCGTTGATTCAGGAAATAAGTCTTTATCCTGAGGCGTACTTGCTAAATTCCAAGCATGTGCCGTACGCAAATCAATGGGCGACTGACTGTTTTCAAAGTCGTCTATATAAGCCGTACCCGTTTCGTCTATATTGATGGACTTGGGGTGTCCGGGTATGAATTGAGCAAACTCCCCTGTCAACAATAAGGTTGATTTCTCCTTGGTTTCAATGAGCGGTAATTTGTCCACCAATCGCGTTAACAAAGGGGCTTCTGTTTTGTAGGATCCGTTAATACCCCAAATGGTATTCGAAATAGGCTCTTCCCCCATATTTATTTTTGGCGTCTGACTGTTTTCTGATAGATTCAGAAGCGTGGCGCCAATTATGAAATCGTCATTGAACTTATAATCCGCGTGTAAGCCCAAATAACGTTTGGTCATCCAAGAATAAGCCGAGTTGCTCTCTAACTTCACGTCTATTTGTTGCCCCGAACTTAAGATTCCCTCATCGATGATTTTTACTCGACCCAAATTGTAATCAACAGTGTAATGCACATTTTCTTCCAGAGGCGCACCTCCCATGCTCACGGTAACAGATCCCTGAGGAACGTCCATGGCGTTCAGGGGTATATCCGATCCTGAAGAAGATTTGTACTGTCCTTTGATGATGAATTTGTTCAGTTCTGCAACTTGTGAAGCGGCCGTTTTGGTAGAGTCATACAAGGCATCAAATACGTACCGATCGGCCAAGTCTGAACTCAGACCTAATTCTGTGAACTTGCTACGTAAGTGGTCTCCAAAAGGCTCTGTGGATGGTAAATAAACACGACCGTTGGATGTTTTTATGGTCAGGTTGGGTATGAAATCAAAAACACCATCGGGCCCGGGATCGTTATTTTGATTTAAGTTATCCAGATTCATCAGCTGAATCAAAAGGGAACTGCTCAAGCCTTCTTCCGGAAGGAAAGGCAGCGGGGTTCCGGATTCGTCATCTTGGTAGTTTATTTGCAAATTAAAGTCTTCTTTATTCACCTGATACGCTCCAAGTGCGTAGACGTTTTTCATGGATAAATTCCACAAAGGCAGCTCCACATCAACAGAGGTGCTTTTTAACAATTTCAAAACCAAAGCATCAGGCGAAGCAACATCAGTAGACAACTCCCCCACCTGATAAGGCTCTCCGTTGTAGGTGTATTGGAAAGCAACGGCTAAAATTTCATCCGAGTTTAAAGCTTGGTTTAAGGAAATGAAACCCAATTGAGGGTCAAAACTGTATTCCGACCTCGTTAATTTTTTGGCGTTTTCTATTTTCTCATAATCCACAGATTGTTCGTATCCGGTTCCATTCAAGGAAGATGTAATTCGGCTGACGTTACGTATATCTTGGAAATCGTTAACTAAAATTTGAGGATCTAAGCTGTTGTTTTTATTGTCGGGTGTAGGAATATTGATGGACCCTGCATAAACGTTGGATTTATTATGCACCTTATTTATTTGTTCACCCAAATCCTGAAAGGCCAGAACGTTACGAACGTTTTGTGTAACTCCGGATCGGTTGGTTACCCATACCTCAACATTGGTAATGGATACGCTAGAACTGATGACGGGCATGTTTCTCAATGCGCCATCGTAATTATCGTAAAAATACTGCCCCAAGAAAAAGTGCTTGTTGGCTTCGTAATCGTCGGCGTAGATTTCGAAGTTCGTGGTTTGCGCTCCCCCATCTACACGGATGGTACTGGTTTCGGATTTTTGTTCGGAAAACACAGTAGTAAAAGTGGCTTTACCAAATTGAAATTGTGCTTTAACACCAAACAGACTTTGAGTACCAGAAATTAAAGATCCACTCAGTGGTAAACTCACATTCCCCAGTTCAATTTTCTTTATAATCTGATCTTCATCACCGGTGTACTCGAGTTTCATCTGATTTTCAAAATCAAACTGACTCTTGGTATCGTAATTGGTACGCAGGGCCAACTTGGTCCCGATTTTCCCAATCACATTCATTTGAATACTTTGATCAAAATTAAAACTTCCTTGACTCTGTTGATTTTTGGTGAGATTTGGATTTTTGGTCTTATCAAAATTCCCTGAGAAAGTCAGTTGGGCTGATCCTTGCGGACGAATGTCAATGGTGTTTCCTCCAAACACACGACCCAAAGATTCCCCCATTTGAAACTTAGGCTTGGTCCCTGCCACCCCTTCATCAATAAGATTGGACTGTGCTTTTTCCTTCCAGTACGATTGAATTTGCTGGTTAAACATCCACTGTCTGTAAGCAGACTCACTCATAAATCGAGGACGATCTTGAGCCAAGCTCCCAATGGTTTTCTGAAAGGTGAAATCGCCTTTATCAACGCGATAGTTAACCGTTTCACCAAAGTTCTCCGGCAGCTTGAAGCCCATTTTTGGATAGGGCAACGGTTTCACATCATCTTGAGCCTGTACCATAGGTTGGCACAAGAAAAAGACAATAAGGGTGAAAAAAACTTTTATCGCGACCTGACGAAACTTCACTTACAACTGCTTTAGGGCTTGTTTTACCAGTTCTTCTACTCCGATTTGCGAATCTTTCTCCAGCAACTTATCAATCAATTTGTGCACCGCCTTCATCGGGAAACCAAGAACTTCTAATGCAGATAACGCTTCTTCGCGGTTTCTATTGCCTGTTTTGACACTCATTTCAATGTCGTCAAAGGCTTTCAACATTTTGTCTTTGAGGTCGAGAATAATTCGCTGTGCGGTTTTTGCCCCAATCCCTTTGACGCTCTTTATCAGAGCAACATCTTCATTAACAATGGCATCTCTTATTTCTACGGGTAGCATGGAAGACAATATCACTCGTGCGGTAGAAGCTCCCACCCCAGACACCGAAATCAACAATCGAAATACTTTTCGCTCCAGCTCTTCATGAAATCCATACAGCGTATGAGAATCCTCTTTGATGGCCAAATGCGAATACAATTTGCAAAATTCTGAATCTCCTAATTTGGAATAAGTATTGAGTGATATATGAAGTAGATAGCCCACGCCATTACACTCTATCACTGCATAGGCAGGGTTTAGCTCTACTAATTTTCCTTGAATATGGGTAATCATTTCAATGGTGTTTTATTACACGATACCCTTATGAAAAGGTCTACGCCAACGAGGTTATTTTTCGTGAATTACAAGGAATAACTACAAAGGATTAATTCCAAAAATTCGCTCTACCTAATGGTCTCACAAACATACGAAACGAAAATTTCAAGTTAAAAGTTCTAGGATGAAAAATTTGAAGGACAAATAAAGTAGTACAAAAGCTACTGCTTAACTGATGTCACTCCACCGAATACTCTTGTGGTGTGCTCGGACGTATTCTTTCAAGATAGGTCTATTTTCATCTTGAGTCAACTCGGGATCATCTTTTAGGATTTGCTGAGCAGTTTGACGGGCGTACTGTAGTATTTTAGCATCTTTGGAAAGATCGGCTAATTTTAAATCTAATAGCCCACTTTGTCGTGTTCCCATGATATCCCCTGGACCCCTGAGTTTTAAATCAGCATCTGCGATTTCAAATCCGTTTTGAGTTTGCACCATGGTTTTCAAGCGAAACTTTGCATCGGAACTCAATTTCTGGTCACTCATGAGTATGCAGTATGACTGTTCAGCGCCACGCCCTACCCGACCTCTCAATTGGTGCAATTGTGAAAGCCCAAATCGCTCCGCGCTTTCGACGACCATCACAGAGGCATTGGGCACATTTACACCCACTTCAATAACCGTTGTAGCTACCATGATGTGGGTTTCTCCTTTTACAAATCGAGCCATTTCTACCTCCTTATCCTCAGATTTCATCCGACCGTGAACCACAGAAACTTGATAAGTAGGTCTTGGGAAATGCCTACAAATACTCTCATAACCGTCCATCAAATCTTTATAATCGAGGGTTTGACTTTCATCAATCAAAGGGTAAACGATATAAATCTGTCGTCCTTTTTCTATTTCTTGTTTTAAGAAGTGAAATAGAGACAATCGATGTTTGTCTGTGCGATGCAAAGTCGTTATGGGTTTTCTTCCCGGTGGCAACTCATCAATGACGGAAATGTCTAAATCGCCATACACCGTCATGGCCAGTGTGCGAGGAATAGGCGTTGCCGTCATGACCAGAATGTGGGGTGGTTTTTGGTTTTTCTTCCACATTTTTGAGCGTTGTGCCACCCCGAATCGATGTTGCTCATCGATAATCGCCATTCCGAGGTTTTTATACTTCACTTTGTCCTCCAAAAGCGCATGTGTACCAACAAGGACATCCAACGCACCCGACTCTAGAGCTTCGTGAATTTGTCTTCTACGAGCTGTTTTAGTGGATCCAGTAAGCAATTCCATTTTCATTCCGAGGGCTTCCACCATGTCTTTTAAGCCCTGATAATGCTGTGTGGCAAGAATTTCTGTAGGCGCCATCAAGCAAGATTGGAATCCGTTATCCTTTGCCATCAACATGACCATTAAGGCCACAATGGTTTTACCCGACCCCACATCGCCTTGTACCAGACGATTCATTTGCTTTCCAGACGCCACATCCGTTCGAATTTCCTTTAAAACGCGCTTTTGAGCACCAGTTAGCTCAAAAGACAATTGCTTTTTATAAAACTCGTTAAAATGATTCCCAATATCCGTAAAGGGATAGGATTTGTACACTTGTTTTTTATGTAGCTTCATCTTCAACAAGGCCAATTGAATGAAAAAGAATTCTTCAAATTTCAATCGACGATGGGCTTGTCGTAAAAGCTCCTCGGATTTCGGGAAATGCACATTCAACAAAGCATCTCGTTTGGAAATGAGCTTGTACTCCTTTCGGATGTTCAGCGATAATGTTTCGGAAATGTACTCCGCTACCTGGGCCAACAACTCATGCATTAATTTGGCAATGCCTTTGGAGTGCAAAAACTTGTTTGTGAGTTTTTCTGTAGATGGATACACGCCCTGCATGGCAGTTACCAAGCTCTTTTTGTAATTCTCAAGAGACTCTATTTCGGGATGTGAGATACTAAAGGTATTTCTGTACAAGGTTGGTTTCCCGAAAACAACAATTTCTTCTTGCAACTTAAGCGATTTCTTTACCCAAGAAACTCCTTTGAACCATACCAATTCCATAGAGGAGGTTTCGTCTTCAAAGATGGCCTTCAAACGTTTTTTACGTCCTACACCCTCTTCTGTGATACGTGTAATTTTCCCCACAATTTGCACATCTGCCAGATCGGAAAGCAATTCAGAAATCTTGTGAAATTTGGTTTTATCAATGTACCGAAATGGATAAAACTCCAGGAGATCTCGGTACCGAAATATGTGCAACTCTTTTTGTAAAATATCCGCACGCTGAGGCCCAACTCCTTTTAGGAATTCAATAGGGGTGTCTAGCACGTGAGGATTCTGAGCCATGATCAAATTTTATCAAATGTAAGTTATCATAATCGGAGTTCAAAAGCTCAAATTGATTTTGATGGAAATTTAGTAGATTTGAATGTACTAGTTGATTTAAAATAAACGGCATGAATTTGAAACCCACGAGAATATTTGAACTCGCAGAATATACCCAGCAAAAATTTAACAAACCTGATGTACTGGCGGGAAAGGAAGACGGCGTATGGAGAACCTATTCAGCGGATGAATTCGTTAAGATTACTGACGCAGTAGGCTATGGATTGTTAAATTTAGGTGTAAATCCAGGCGATAAAATTGCCATCGTTTCTGCCAATCGTCCCGAATGGGCATTGGCTGATATGGGCATCAGTAAAATTGGAGCCATCAACGTCCCTATCTATCCAAACATCACTACCGATGACTACGAATACATTCTCAAAGATTCTGCGACACGAATTCTATTTGTAGGCTCTGAAGAAATTTTTGAAAAAGTACACACGCTTGTCGACAAGGTCGAATCTTTAGAAGCCATCTATGCATTTGATGAAATTGAAAATGCTAAAGATTGGCATGAAATTATTGAGGACGGAATGGAAAACCCAAAAGCCTCAAAAATGAAAGCACATCAACTGGAGGTAAAATCATCTGACCTGTTTACCATCATTTACACTTCAGGGACTACGGGAAATCCAAAAGGAGTGATGTTGTCTCACGACAATTTGTTCTCTCAACTTATTGGGCTTAAAGACTCCCTCCCATTGGATGAAACCGACAGAGCCATAAGCTTCTTACCCCTCTGCCACGTTTTTGAACGTGTGGTGGAATACTATTACCTCTTCAAAGGAACCTCTATATACTACGCAGAAAGCATCGAACAAATCGGCGATAATTTAAAAGAAATTAAACCGAGTATCATGCCAACAGTACCCCGCTTATTGGAAAAAATATACGACAAAATTGTTGCCAAAGGCTCTGAGCTAAAGGGAATTAAAAAGAACCTATTCTTTTGGGCTTTGAACCTAGGGCTTCGTCACGAACTCGAAGGGAAAAATGGAGCCCTTTACGAGTTTCAATTGAAGATTGCCAACAAACTTATTTTTAGCAAATGGCGCGAAGCCGTTGGTGGCAACATCAAATACATCTTTTCGGGCGCGGCAGCTTTACAACCTCGATTGGCTCGAGTATTCACGGCCGCTCAAATCCCAATTTTTGAAGGCTATGGCCTGTCAGAAACCTCGCCTGTAGTTGCTGTAAACACCCCTGATAAAGGAGGAAGATGTTACGGTACCGTTGGAAAGGTTATGAAAGGTGTAAGGGTAAAGTTTGGAGAAGATGGAGAAATTCTATGTAAAGGACAGAATGTGATGATGGGCTACTACAAAAGACCCGACCTGACAGCAGAAGTCATTGATGAAGACGGATGGTTTGCCACTGGAGATATCGGAAAAATGGTTGACGGAGTGTATCTGCAAATCACCGACCGTAAAAAAGAAATTTTTAAAACCTCAGGTGGAAAATACATTACTCCTCAGGTCATGGAAAATAAATTCAAAGAATCCAGAATCATTGAACAAGTCATGGTACTCGGAGATGGTGAAAAAATGCCAGGTGCATTCATCGTTCCAGAATTTGAATCCCTTAAAGTTTGGTGCCAACTTCACGACATCGAATTCACCACCAATTCGCAGATGACTGAACACCCTGAAGTCCTGAAAAAATACGAGAGTGAAATCAACCGATACAATCAACAATTCGCTCCCTACGAGCAGGTCAAAAAATTCGTGCTTATGAAAGATGTCTGGACGGTTGACGGAGGTGAACTTACGGCTACGCTCAAATTAAAAAGAAAGCCGATACGGGCAAAATACGAAAATGAATACCGTGAAATTTACAGCTCATAAACACGTTCAAAACAAACGCTCAAAGCTGTTTTCTGAATAATTAAAGACGTAAAATCCACTAAATTAAGCTCTAACAATTACCGTTATAGCTTTTTTTTTGCACTCAAAAAAAGCCCTAAAACTCCTACCAATAAAAGGTTTTACAGATATCTACAACCAACAAAAAAAGGTATGCATGCCAAATAATTACAATTTAATTATGCTTGCATACTTTTTTTTAGTAGCTTTGAGTAAAGCACATATACAATGAACGAAAAAACACACATTATCGATTTCAGAATTAGGTCTTCTTGGCACGGCATCTCAAGATTTTACAATGAGCAAGCTAAAGATCATAACGCAACAGCCTCTACGGGGTTTGCCTTGCTAAACATCGAGAAAGACGGAATATTGTCGACCCGACTGGGACCTAAAATGGGTATGGAATCTCGAAGCTTAACCCGAACACTCAAAGGAATGCATGACCAGGGTTACATTCGAAAAAAAACAGACTCATCAGACAAAAGAAAAGTACACATATTCTTAACCAAGAAGGGATTAAGTTATCGGAAAATCGCTTCAGAAAATGTAAAACTATTTAACGAACGTGTCTTCGAAAAAATCACCCAAGAGGATTTAGACACCTTCTACAAGGTTATGGATTCAATAGACGTATCTGTTGAAGAACTGAAAAATGAAATTTAAAAGAAGCCTGAAAAAAGTAGCTATTATTGGCTCGGGAATCATGGGATCTCGAATAGCCTGCCACATGGCAAACATTGGCCTCGATGTACTCTTACTAGACATTGCCCCCAGTGAATTAAATGAAGTGGAAGAAAAAGCCGGTTTACCTTTGAACGACCCCAAAGTAAAAGACCGAATCGTGAATGAAGCGCTGAAGTCTACCCTCAAATCTAAACCGGCTCCACTTTACAAAAAGGAGTTCGCTAGCAGAATTGAAACTGGAAATCTAAGCGACGGTATTAAAAAAATATCGAATGCCGATTGGATAATCGAAGTCGTCGTAGAGCGACTAGACATCAAGAAGCAGGTTTATGATGAGGTAGAAAAATATAGAAAAAAAGGAAGTATTGTATCCAGCAACACTTCAGGAATCCCTATTCACTTGATGCTCAAGGATCGGAGTGATGACTTCAAAAAGCACTTCTTAGGGACTCATTTCTTCAATCCTCCGCGTTACTTGGAGCTACTGGAAATTATACCCACTAAACATACAGATGCAAACATTGTTGAATTCCTGATGGATTTTGGCGATCGACACCTGGGTAAAACAACGGTACTCTGTAAGGATACCCCAGCTTTTATAGCCAACCGAATTGGAGTTGCGGGCATCCTATCTCTATTTCATCTGGTAAAAAATAAGGGACTTACCGTAGAAGCCATCGATAAACTTACCGGCCCCATCATAGGCCGTCCCAAATCGGCGACTTTCCGCACCTGTGATGTGGTGGGTTTGGATACGCTGGTTCATGTAGCCCATGGCCTTTATGAGAACTGTCCAAAAGACCTGGCTCGAGAAGAATTTAAACTCCCCAAATACGTTCAAAAGCTTTACGAAAACAAATGGCTAGGAGATAAAACAAAACAGGGCTTTTACAAGAAAACTAAGAATGAGGAGGGTAAGAAAATTATTTTATCTCTTGACTTTAAAACTTTTGAATACAAGCCTCAAAATCGAATTAAATTCCCCGCTTTAGCCAAAGCTAAAGAAATTGAAAGTCTTAGACAACGGATTAAATTCCTTTTCAATAGTAAATGTGAAGTCGGTGATTTCTACCGAGAAATGTTCACCAGCATGTTTGCCTATGTATCTCATCGAATACCCGAAATTTCGGATGAGACTTACCGCATAGATCAGGCCATTAAAGCAGGGTTTGGATGGGAATTGGGCCCCTTTGAAATTTGGGATGCCATTGGGATTCAATCTGCACATGATCAAGCGGCAGCTTTAGGAAGGGATATAGCTCCTTGGGTGAAAAAAATGCTAGAGGATGGACAAACGTCTTTTTACCGCATTGAGGAATCGTCCCAATTGTACTATAATCAACTCGAGCAAGGCTACCTAAAAATACCAAGTCAGGACAGCCTCATCGAATTGCACGTTCGGAAAAAAAACAATTTGATATGGCAAAAAGAGGTTGCCTCATTGATTGATCTTGGCGATGGCATAGTCAACCTCGAATTTCATTCTAAGATGAATTCAGTCGGTGGTGATACTTTACAAGCCATTCAACAAGCTATTGAATTGACGGAAGAAAAATACCGAGGCCTAATCATTGCCAATCAAGGCGCCAACTTTTCTGTAGGTGCTAATCTGGCCATGATTTTTATGATGGCCATTGAACAAGATTATGAGGAACTGGATTTTGCAGTTCGAGCCTTCCAACAAACCACTCAAAAAATTCGTTACTCGAATATTCCTGTGGTTGTTGCACCTCATGCCATGACATTGGGTGGTGGGTGTGAAATATCCCTACATGCAGACCTAACTCAAGCAGCAGCAGAAACCTACATGGGCTTGGTGGAGATGGGTGTTGGACTTATACCCGGAGGTGGAGGCTCTAAAGAAATGGCCTTACGCGCATCAGAGCGATTCAATCCAGGAGATATTGAAAACCCCCTAATTCGGGAGCTCTTTCTAAACATTGGCATGGCTAAAGTCTCTAGCTCAGCGCACGAAGCCATGAATTTAGGACTTTTAAGAAAAGGTGTTGATGGCATTTCTATCAATAAAAAAAGACGAATTAGCGATGCCAAGGCTGCAGCAATAGCTCTAGCAGAAAAGGGATACAGACCCCCTTCAAAAGAAAAGAATGTGAAAGTTTTAGGGAACCAAATTTTAGGTTCTTTTCTCGTAGGAGCAGACTCCATGTTGCACGCAGGCTTCATTACAGAACACGAAAAATTGATGTCGGAAAAACTCGGATACGTGATGGCAGGAGGTGACCTATCAAAGCCTACTCTAGTAAGCGAACAGTACCTCCTCGACCTAGAAAGAGAAGCTTTTCTTTCGCTCACAGGAGAGCGTAAAACACTGGAACGCATAGAACATATGCTCAAAACAGGAAAACCATTACGAAATTAAGACGGATAAGATGAAAGCATACATCATAAAAGGATATCGAACAGCTGTAGGTAAAGCCCCACGAGGGGTGTTCCGATTTATGCGCCCTGACGACTTGGCAGCCGCTACGGTCAACCATTTGGTAAAGGCTATCCCAGACTTGGATGTCAATCGGATTGATGATGTGATTGTTGGAAATGCAACCCCCGAAGCAGAACAAGGATTGAATATTGGACGCATGATTTCTCTAATGGGTTTAAATACGGATCTCGTTCCGGGTATGACCATCAACAGGTACTGTTCTTCGGGTCTTGAATCTATAGCCATAGCATCTGCAAAAATTAATGCGGGAATGGCACATTGCATCATTGCAGGTGGAGTTGAAACCATGTCACCCATCCCCTTTGGTGGATGGAGAGTCGTTCCAAACACTAAGGTAGCTACGAACAATCCAAGCTGGTACTGGGGCATGGGAAATACGGCTGAAGAAGTTGCAAATCGTTTTTCTATATCAAGGTCGGAGCAAGATGAATTCGCCTTCAACTCACATCAAAAGGCTTTAAAGGCAATCGATGCCAAATTATTTAAAGACGAGATTGTACCCATTGATGTGGAAGAAATCTTCTTAGATGAAAATGAAAAAAAACAGACCCGATCCTACATTGTTGACACCGATGAAGGACCGCGAAGAGGAACAAGTACAGCTGCACTAGCTCGCTTACGTCCAGTATTTGCAGCTTCGGGTTCTGTTACCGCAGGAAATGCATCACAAACCTCTGATGGGGCAGCTTTTGTGTTGGTCATGTCTGAAAAAATGGTCAAAGAGCTGAATCTTGAACCTGTTGCCCAATTGCTAAGCTATCAAGTTGCAGGTTTAGAACCCAAAGTTATGGGTATGGGTCCTGTATATGCAGCACCCAAAGCCTTGAAAGCATCAGGTTTAAAATTACAAGACATTCAGCAAATAGAACTGAACGAAGCCTTTGCCTCTCAATCTCTTGCCGTGTTGAAAGAACTTGACATTGACCCTACTATCGTAAATGTCAATGGAGGAGCTATTGCCTTAGGCCACCCTTTGGGCTGTACGGGGGCGAAACTCTCCGTACAATTATTCAACGAAATGCGCAGAAGAAAACAACGCTACGGCATGGTTACCATGTGCGTAGGAACCGGACAAGGTGCTGCGGGCATCTACGAACTTTTAAAATAATACAGGATGAGCTATTTAAAAGGCGGACAATTTTTGGTGAAAGAAACCCAAGCTGATGAAATTTTCATTCGTGAGGAGTTTGGTGAAGAACAACAGATGATGCTTGGAGCCACCCAGGATTTTACCGAACGTGAAATTCGACCACACCTGATGCGTTTTGAAGAAAAAGATTATGCATTGGTAGAAAACATTATTCGAAAAGCAGGGGAGCTCGGACTATTGGCTATAAGTGTCCCGGAGAAATACAGCGGACTGGGAATGAGCTTCAATACGGGAATGCTGATTTGTGAAGAGATTTCTAGTCTAACAGGCTCTGTAGCTACCGCTTTCGGAGCGCATACGGGAATTGGAACCTTACCTGTTTTGCTCTACGGCACCGAGGATCAAAAACAACACTACCTACCAAAACTCGCTTCCGGTGAGTGGATTGCCTGCTACAATCTTACCGAACCAGATGCAGGTTCCGATGCCAACGCAGGGAAAACAAAAGCCGTTCTTACTGAGGATGAAGAACACTACGAAATCTCAGGGCAAAAAATATGGATTTCTAATGCCGGCTTCGCTCAGGTATTCATCGTATTCGCTCGAATCGAAGACGACAAAAACATCACCGGATTTATCTTTGAAAAAGATAAAGTAGAGGGCTTAACCCTTAACCCTGAAGAAGCCAAACTGGGCATTCGATCTTCATCTACTCGTCAGGTATTTTTCAACCAGGTAAAAGTACCTAAATCGGCCATGTTGGGGGAGCGTGGAGAAGGGTTTAAAATTGCTATGAATGCCTTAAATGTAGGACGAATTAAACTAAGTGTAGCAGTAACCGGTGCGGCAAAAAAAGTATTGAATTACGCTATAAATTACGCCAACGAACGCAAACAATTTAAAACACCCATCGCTTCCTTTGGAGCCATTCAATACAAACTGGCTGAAATGGCTACCAAAACATTTGTTGCTGATGCCGGTAATTACCGTGCAGGACAAAATATTGAGGATCACATCCATCGTTTGGAAAAAGAAGGCCTATCTGCTCAAGACTCCAAGCTAAAAGGAGTGGAGGAATATGCCATAGAATGTGCCATCCTCAAAGTATTTGGTTCAGAAATGATTCAATACGTCTCAGATGAAGCCGTCCAAATTTATGGTGGAATGGGCTTTTCTGCAGAGTCAGAAATAGAGGCTTGTTACCGAGATGCACGAATCTCTCGAATTTATGAGGGAACCAATGAAATCAATCGACTTCTATTGGTGAAAATGATGATGAAAAAGGCCATGACGGGCGAAATAGACCTTTTTGGGCCAGCGAAGGCAGTAGCTAAAGAGCTTATGAGCATTCCATCCTTTAACGATGTGTCTGAAGGCTTTTTTCACGAAGAGAAAAAAATATTAAACAATCTGAAAAAAACCGTGCTGATGGTGGCAGGAACAGCCACAAAAAAACTAGGCCAAAAACTGGCTGAAGAACAAGAAGTGATGATGAATGTCGCAAACATGATCATCGAAGTATACATGCTTGAATCTGCACTTTTGAAAACTGAAAAACTGGTCCAGAAAGATGGCGAAACAAAACACAACGAAAAGATCTCCATGTGTATCAACTACCTGCACCATGCCGTGGAAGAAGTTCGAAAAAATGGGAAGGAAGCCTTGTATGCAATCTCTGATGGAGATGAGCAGAGCATGCTACTGATGGGGCTCAAGCGATTTACAAAAACGAAAGCAACCAACTTAAAGGAACATAGAAGATGTATTGCTAAAAAACTAATTGAAGAAAAACAATATTGCTTTGACCCCCCCCAACTGTAAAGTTTATTTGCGGATGCGGAAAACCCTCACGATACTGTGAGGGTTTTTATTACTTGTCGAAATACCTTTGAATCAAATAAGCCAAATAGTCTCGGTGTGCATTGGTGCTTGCTCCTATACCTCTATCCGTACTTACTTCATCATGTATCTGATTCAGTTGATGGTGGAGCTGAGAACGAATCATTCCGTGTAAACTCCTACTCTCCGCAATTCGAATCAAGCGATTCACAAAAGCCAGTTGCAAATTTTGTCTGAAACTATTCACTGCCGTCTTTTTATCTTCTTCAAAAATGGCCTCATTTAGGTCTGTAAAATAAATCGCCAATTCGTATTCGTTTCCATACAGAGAAGTGTTTACCATACGATTGAGTACATTCCTATTCAATAATTGAGCTAAAACAGCCTTTTGAATACTCAAAACACGTTCGTGAATTTTCGGATCCTCACCTCCATAGGGGGTGTTAAATCCTCTACGTTGTTGTTGTAAATAGGGGTACAAATCTGCAGCTTTCTCAAATGCACTGGGTGCAAACCCATACTTTGCAAGTGCTTGCATCGCTTTCTTCTGTGCTGCATAGGATACTGGTGAAAAAGGTTTAGACTCATTTTCTTGTCCTACCATTGCCCTACTTACATGAACTCCAGCAATCTGCCTACTTATGATTTTTAGAGAAACATAATATTGGGCCGTTAGCGTCATGTAGGAATTCAACACTTCTTGGTGAGAGCGCCCCTCCTTTCGATATTTATCTAGAATATTCGGCAATATCTTATTGATCAATTCAATCCGATCTATCGCATAGGCAACAGGGTCTGAGGTCAAATCATAAATCATGGCATCAGGGTCCATCCCCTTTCCTACAGAACGCATATCATCCGCATCATTGGCAAAATCATGACCATGTTTTGTACTCTCAGACAATAAGTCATTCAATCCTTCTTCATCAAAATCTGCATAAGCAAACTGTATGGCCCAGTGGTCATAAACTCCAGGAACAGTATCATAGTACAAGCCTTGATTCTCAGGGTTCAAACTGAAATTAATCGCAGGATACTCCATTACGGAGGAACAAAGGCCTTTTTCATAGGTAGTTTCTTTATCTAAAACTTCATCGTAAGTGAGCCAATTTGAACCTTTAAAATTATGATTTAGACCCAGCGTATGTCCCACCTCATGCAGAACCAGTCGCTTTATCGACTCCCTGAGTAAATCCTCTTTACTTTCTGGGGAAAGTTCCAAAGCATCGATAGCACTCTGAGCAAACAAATTGTTGGATTGCATTAATGAGGATGCAGAACAATAATGATCGTTTGTTGAATGCGCTTCTTCAGATGGGAGACCCGTCTGTTCAAAAAGCTCACCTTGCTTGATTCGTTTTGTGATGTAAACCCATTCCAACATGATGTCAGCCCCCATAATTTGACCGGTACGAGGATTTACAAAACTTGGTCCATAACCTCCAAACATAGGCCTTGGCGAAGACACCCAACGAAGAACATTGTAGCGAAGATCACCCGCATCCCAAAGCGCTGTATCGGGTTGTATTTTTACCTGAACGGCATCTTTAAAGCCGGCACTCTCAAAAGCATCACTCCAAGATTCTACCGCATCTTTAATCCAAGGCCTCAATTTTAAAGGCGTTGTGTTTTCTATCCAGAACACTAAGGGCTCTACAGGTTCCGAAACAGCCAAATCTGGATCTTTTTTCACCAAATTCCAACGATGTACAAGATCCCGATAATTCAATGCCTCCGTAGAGGTCATGTCATTACCCTTGGTGGTAAAGTACCCCACTCTAGGATCGTCATAACGGGGCTCAAAGTTGTTTGAGGGTATTTCAATCAAGGAATGTTGAACCAGTACATTTACATATCGAGAGTCTGCTACGGCAGAGCTCCCAGGAAACTTAGGTAACACGTTATCATAGGCATATTGAACAACAATATCTGTGTTTTGAGGGTAGTTTTTTAATTTGTGGTACTTGGTCTTGGTTTTGCTGAGCTTCCCAACCTGAAAACCTCTAAAACCGGGAATGCCTGCTCTTTTTAATTGTTGTAACTTTTCATTTAAAAAGATCTTATCCGCATCCAAGAGGTATTTAGTGCTGTCCTTGCCCACTGCAATAATAGTCTCACTTAATAAGACCGGATTATTGATGTTCGCATCAGAAGACTTCGCCAAAGCACTTTCCTCATCGAAATAATAACGAGTATTCTGTTGGACAAATTCAATACGGTCGTAATACTTTTGAATTTTAAAAACTTTCGAACCTCTAAAATTTCCTCTGAAAAAACCCGCATCTGCTACGCCATTTTCAATATAACTAAAGTGTATGTACTCCTTGTTCAATTGATCTGAAGTAATCTCTAAATAAAGCTTGCCTTTTTTGGAATCTCGATATAGGGTAAAGAGCCCCTCCAATTTTTCTGCATCTTTGATTTTTTGCTCGTATTTGCTTTTCGGCTCTTTTTTGATGGTGCTCTCAGTCTTGGCTTTTTTCTTTCCAAACAACTGCGCTTTTACATCTTGTGAAATACCTATAAACAAGCACAAAAAACTCAAAAAATACATCCATTTTCTCATAGCG
>ERZ1047985.626-NODE-626-length-26903-cov-5.675022_pt1 | contig 26903 bp, 29 predicted proteins | sample MGYA00383097_ERZ1047985 | MGnify/ENA primary metagenome ERZ1047985 (study PRJEB29581, sample SAMEA5548367) | metagenome | biome: marine; feature: coastal; material: water | depth 50 m | study: Short-term variability in the microbial, nano- and picoplankton...
TGTTTAAAGGCGGGTTGCCAACGAATATTCGAAGCGTATTTGGCGTCATTAATACATTTGTCACGTACTTTTTTTGCGGCCGACAAGAAGCAGTTGTTAAACAGCAAAGTTTTCTCAATTTCTTTGCTGAAATAGGCGTTTTTAGGCACGCCCGAGTTTCTGCTCGATACTTGTGCGAAGAAAGTGCGGTAAAAGTCTAAAAAGCCTTTTAAGATGTTGTCGTATTCCTCCCAAAAGCGAATATTTTTCAAACTGTCAATGCCACCAATCACCTCCCAACTTGGTAAGCCTTGCGGATAACCCGTTAATTCCAAAGAAGAGGCTTTAGGTGAGACGGGCTGAAGAATTTCCAAATCCAAAGCCGCTAAAAAATCCGTGTAAACATCTTGCATGTAGGCGGCAAATAACGAGTGCTGTCCGCCATCGGTAAGATTTGGGTTGTTACTATCAGCCAGTTTTGCATTTTTAAGTTCGTCTTTATTAAAGACAATAAAATGATTGTGCAACATACGAATACTTGGCACACCCGGTGAGGTAATTGGCCAGGTAGCGTCAAGTGAGGCTTCCCCACACAGTATTAAATGTTTGGCTGGGTCAGGGTACTGCTCCAACATAAAGCCAATGGCAATTTGATTCATCCTGTTCCACACATTGCGAACATTGTCAGGCACTTGTGTGCGACGCACGGGACGACCTAGTGGGTTAAGTACACTTTGTGAGGTGTTGTAGATAATTGAGCAATCAAACTCATTTGAATGTCCGAGCGCTTTACGATAAAGCAACAAATCCTCATCATTGGTAAGTAGCCCATTGTTATGTGCCAAGTCGGCTAAGTTTTCAGGTGAATTAAAAAACTCGTTGGGTTTCATTCCTTCAGGCACATCAAGGGGGATGGGACGGAAAGGAACACTAATTTCTCTTGGGCCAATTGGCATATTATTATTTTAAAACTGCTGTAACAGTTTCATCCTTCAAAAAAATTAATAAAAAAAGGCTTATGCCACTTACGCAACACAAACCCCCTAACAAAAAAACTAAACGTGCTAGCCTAATTGTGCATAAACACGTTGCGCCACTTCTTCAAGTGTGCCAACACCATCTGCTGCACCATATTTCGGCGCATTATCATCTTCATTCATCCATGCCTGATAGTAATCAACCAATGGTTGTGTTTGCTCATGATAAACAGTTAAACGTGAACGTACAGTCTCTTCATTGTCATCATCACGTTGCACCAAGGCCTCACCCGTAATATCGTCAATACCTTCAACTTTTGGCGGATTATAAACAATGTGATAGGTGCGACCAGAAGCCAAGTGCGCACGACGACCTGACATGCGCTCAACAATATCTTCATCAGGGACTTGAATTTCGACCACAACATCAATCTTAACACCGTCGCTTTTGAGTGCTTCAGCCTGCGCGATTGTGCGTGGAAAACCATCAAATAAAAAGCCATTTTCACAGTCAGAGGCTTGGATTCTTTCTTTCACCAGACCAATAATAATATCGTCTGACACCAAACCACCCGCATCCATGACTTTTTTAGCTTCAATGCCCAAAGGCGTGCCTGCTTTGACCGCGGCACGTAACATATCACCAGTTGAGATTTGCGGAATAGAATATTTTTGGCAAATATTAGTTGCCTGAGTGCCTTTGCCTGCCCCTGGTGGACCTAATAAAATAATGTTCATTGTTTTTTCCCTTTATTAAAAACTCCCAAGCCTTGCTTGGGAGTAAAACCTTTAGACTTCAAATGACGGTAATTTTTTCTCTATCATCTGTTTTTTCATCACCACGTAGTCTGGTAAACCATTTTTGTATGGTGGGTAATCTTCGCCTTCAATCAATGGCTGTAAGTATTCACGACAAGCATCCGTAATACCAAAACCATCATCAGAAATATAGTCCATTGGCATCATTTTTTCAACGTTGGCAATGTCTTTTAATTCGCCTGAACCAATTTCCCAAGTATAGGGGTTGTTTGAAGTGCGAATAACCGCAGGCATCACTGAGTTTTTGCCTTCTATTGCCATGTTAACCGCTGCTTCACCAAGTGCGTAAGCTTGCTCAACATCGGATTTAGAAGATAAGTGACGTGCAGCACGCTGTAAGTAATCTGCAACTGCCCAGTGGTATTTGTAGCCTAATGCATCTTTAATAAGATTGGCAACAACAGGGGCAGCGCCACCAAGTTGTGCATGACCGAAGTCATCACGTGTGCCTTGCTCAGCAAGGAAACGACCATCTGCCCATTTGGTGCCTTCAGAAACAACAATTGTACAGTAGCCAAATTCTTTAACGTTAGCGTCAACTTTAGCTAGGAATTTTTCTTCATCAAAGTCAACTTCTGGGAACAAGATAACAACTGGAATGGAATCATCTACTAAGCCACCTGCCGCGGCAATCCATCCTGCGTGTCTGCCCATAACCTCTAAGACAAAAATCTTAGTAGAGGTTGCTGCCATTGATGCAACGTCAAAACTGGCTTCCATAGTAGAAACCGCAATGTATTTTGCGACTGAGCCAAAACCTGGACAGTTGTCCGTTACTGGTAAGTCGTTGTCAACCGTTTTTGGTACGTGGATGGCTTGGATTGGGTAACCCATAGACTCCGATAATTGAGAAACTTTTAAGCAAGTATCTGCTGAGTCACCACCACCATTGTAAAAGAAGTAACCAATGTCATGCGCTTTAAATACTTCGATTAATCTTTCGTATTCAGCCCTGTTTTCTTCCAAAGATTTCATTTTATAACGACATGAGCCAAAACCACCAGAAGGGGTGTGCTTAAGCGCTAAAATATCAGCGTCAGACTCACAAGAAGTGTCAATTAGATTTTCAGTGAGTGCGCCGATAATGCCGTTTTGCCCTGCATAAACTTTACCGATTTTATCTGAGTGTTTACGTGCTGTTTCAATCACACCACAAGCAGAAGCGTTAATTACGGCTGTTACACCACCAGATTGTGCATAAAAAGCATTTTTCATTGTTGGTTCCTTTTGACTTATAAAAACCCCTAATTATACATTGCTGTGGCAATTTTTCTTATATGCACAAAGGGGTATATTTGGGTACTATTTATTTAAAAACATGTGGTGTGAATGCCCAGTTTTGTGAATAATCAATGCTAAGTACGATGCACTTAGAACTGCCACCATTGCGCACTTTGCCTGATGCGCCTGGGTTGATAACCCATGGATTGGTGCTGGTGTCAATAACCTGCTTGTGCGTGTGTCCATAAACAATGGCTTTGGCATTAGGATGCGCTTGGCGCAGGGATTCGTGTGATGGTGTTTGCCAACCATGTGCATGGCCGTGCTCAATAACGATTTTGCCCCCAGGCAGCGATAAGGTTTCTATATCTTTTAGTGGGGTGTGCCTATCATTATTACCGCGAACAGCAGTCAGTGGCTGAGTGAATGTCTGAAGTGTTTGCATCTCAATAACATCACCCGCGTGAATAATATGATCGCAACCATTCATTAGCTTGATAACATCGGGATGAATCCAACCATGAGAGTCTGAGAGAATGCCGATTTTCATTTTATCAATGCGTGTTCAAAGGTCTCTATATTGATGAAACCTTCAACTTCTCTAGCTTTTATTTTAGAACTGGGTTTGCTCATGGCAACCACGGTACCAATACCGTATTGTTGGGCAGATTTTAAAACAGCGAGCGAGTCGTCAAAAAAGATGCTTTTGTTTCTGTCAAATTGAATTTCGTGCGCTAATTTGCACCAAAATTCTTGATTTTCTTTGGCAGTGCCATAATCGTGAGAGGAAATAATACCGTCAAAATAAGACGCTAAATTGGTGACACGCATCTTAATTTTGAGTGTTTTTCTGTGTGCATTGGTGACCAAATAAATGCGCTTTTTATGCGCTCTGGCTTGTTCTAAAAACTCTAAAACAAAGGGGTGGATTTGTATTAGGTGCGCGATATCTTCTTTGAGTTGGACAATGTCTAATTGTAGTTTTTCTTGCCAGTAATCCAAACAATACCAATGTAGTTTGCCTTCTTCTGCACGCAATACGGGATACAGTTTGTCTTTGGCCTCATCATGACTTATATTGTGCTTATTAGCAAATACCAAGGGCATGTATTCCATCCAAAAATGCAAATCAAAATGCAAATCCAGTAGAGTACCATCCATATCGAGTAGGATGGTGTCGATGTTTTGCCAATCTATTTTCTGCGCCATGTGGTTGAGCCTGCACTGTCTTCTAAAATAATACGCAACTCGGCTAACTCGTCCCTGATTTGATCAGATAAGGCAAAATCTTTGTTGGCTCTGGCAGTGTTACGCTGGGTAATTTTGGCTTCGATTTCACCATCAGACAAGCCAACTCCTTGCTTTAAAAAGGCATCGGCATCCATTTGCAAAATGCCCAAATAACCACCGAGCTTTTTGAGCAATTGCCCCAAGGCATTTGCCAAATCTTTATCTTTCTCTCTTTCGGCGTTGGCTAATTTTGCCAATTCAAATAAAATACTGAGTGCAATAGGCGTGTTGAAATCATCATCCAGTGCGGCGTTGAGGCGCATTTCAAAATCAAAACGCTGAGAAATCTCTTCGGTTGCTGCTTCTGAGGCGCTGAGTCCACGTGTGGCAGTGTACAAGCGCGTTAGCGAGGCTTTGGCATTGTCGAGATTTTCATCGGAAAAATTAAGCGGACTGCGATAATGTGAACTCATGATAAAGTAGCGCAAGGTTTCGCCATCGTAATTTTCTAACACACCACGAATGGTGAAAAAATTATTGAGTGACTTGCTCATTTTTTCATTATTGATATTGACAAATCCCACGTGCATCCAAGTATTCACAAAAGGGGAGTCATTGGCGCCTTCAGATTGTGCAATTTCGTTTTCGTGGTGTGGAAAAGCCAAGTCCATGCCGCCACCATGAATATCAAAATGCTTGCCCAGATGAGTGCATGACATGGCTGAACATTCAATATGCCAACCAGGGCGACCTTCACCCCAAGGCGATTGCCAGCTTGGTTCATCAGGTTTTGCCATTTTCCACAACACAAAATCTAAAGGGTCTTGCTTGTCGGTTTCAACATCGACTCTGGCACCAGCTTCAAGCTCATCAAGGTTTTTGCCACTGAGTTTGCCGTAATTTTTAAATTTTCTGACTGAATAATACACATCACCATTTTTGCCCTGATAAGCGATGCCTTTTTCAATCAAGGCTTTAATCATATAAAACATTTGATCAATTGCATCGGTTGCACGTGGTTCAATGTCAGGGGGCAAGATACCAAGCGCACGTTCATCTTTGTGCATAGCATCAATAAATCGGTTAGTTAAGGTGTAAATATCCTCTTGGTTTTCAACAGCACGCTGTATGATTTTGTCATCAATATCGGTGATATTACGCACATACTCTACTTTAAGGAAGTGACGACGCAGATGGCGCACAATCACGTCAAACATTACTAGTACACGTGCATGCCCCATGTGACAATAGTCATAAACGGTCATTCCACACACGTACATCCCTATTTTTTCTGGACTGATGGGTTGAAAATTTTCCTTTTGTTTGCTGAGTGTGTTGTAAATTTTAAGCATAGGCGTTATTTTAATATATAGACTATGGCATAACGCACTTAATACCAACCATAACCATGCTAATTTTTATGAAACCCAAATTAGACCCAGACCGGGTTTGGGTCTAAATAGTTTGTTTGGATTATTGGCATAAAAATAAACAAGCCCTTATTTTTTGTATGATTTAAAACCGTGAAGAGTTGTATAATTAAGCAGTTTTATATTGTTTATTTTGGAGAAAATTATGAGCGTTTTAGTCACACAACAAGCCCCGGATTTTACTTCTGCAGCGGTATTAGCAGATGGTTCAATTGTCGATAACTTTTCACTTTCTAGCCTTAAGGGCAAGAAGATTATGTTGTTCTTTTATCCGTTGGATTTTACCTTTGTTTGCCCTTCGGAGATTTTGGCGCATCATCACCGCGTGGGAAAATTCAAAGAAAAAGGTGTTGAAGTTGTGGGCGTATCTATTGATTCGCAATTCACGCATAATGCTTGGAGAAATACAGCGCCTGAAGATGGTGGTTTAGGCAAGATTGATTTTCCATTGGTGGCTGACGTTAATCATTCAATTATGGATGCTTATGGTATCGCACACCCAGATGGTGTGGCACTTCGTGCTTCATTTTTAATTGATGAGAATTTTGATGTGCGCCACCAAGTGGTGAATGATTTACCATTAGGGCGTGATGTTGATGAAATGTTGCGTATGGTGGATGCGCTAGATTTCCACACGACGCACGGCGAGGTTTGCCCTGCAGGCTGGCAGAAAGGCGATGAAGGCATGAAAGACACGCCAGATGGTGTGGCTGAGTATTTAGCAAAGAATGCCGATAAACTTTAATAACTGTTTATCTCGCCTTAAAAATCCCTCAACTCTGCGTTAAAAAATGCGCATTTATATTTATAAACTTGCATTTTTTGCCTAGATTTGCAGAATTTTTAAGGCAATCTAAATCAGTTATTACTAAGGGTAAAGGATATATTAAAAAAAGGGGGGTGTAATATCTCCCTTTTTTATTAGGAGAAATAATGAGTTTTAAAAAATTAAAATGCAACATCTGTGATTGGGTTTATGATGAAGAACAAGGTGCGCCAAAAGAAGGGCTTGCACCGGGCACAAAATGGGAAGACATACCTGAGGATTGGGTTTGCCCGGTATGTGGCATTAGCAAAGATCAATTTGAAATGGTTGAAATATAGTGAGCCCTTTGCACAAATATGATTAATCATTTTACTAATCGCTCCTATTTATGCGAAGGTCTCATAGTAAAATAAAACGCTTTAAAACTATTACAGAAAAAACAAATGTCAAAAGTACTCATACTGCCCGGCGATGGCATTGGGCAAGAGATTGTTGCACAAGCATTAAAAGTTATTGATTATTTAAATGAAAATCATGCGCTTAATATGACTTTAGTGCATGGCTTGGTGGGCGGCAGCGCTTATGATGAAGTGGGCTCACCATTGCCACAAGCCACCATTGATGCAGCGCACGCCTGTGACAGTATTTTATTAGGCGCAGTTGGGGGTTATCAATGGGAAGCCTTAGAGCGTGATTTGCGCCCTGAACGTGGGCTGTTAGGCTTGCGTGCTGAGATGGATTTATTTTCTAATTTGCGTCCTGCGATTTTATACCCACAACTTGCTGGCGCTTCAACGCTGAAAGAGGATATTGTTTCAGGATTGGATTTGATGATTGTTCGTGAATTGGTTGGCGGCATTTATTTTGGTCAGCCACGGGGTATCGAGGTGCGTGATGGGCAGCGTTATGGTTTTAATAGCGCGACTTATTTTGAATCAGAAATTGAAAGAATTGGACATTCCGCTTTCCAAATTGCACAAAAACGCAACAAACGACTTTGTTCGGTTGATAAAGCCAACGTATTGGAAGTGTGTGAACTTTGGCGAGAGGTTATGGAAAGGGTTGCAAAAGAGTATCCAGAGGTTGAGCTTTCGCATATGTATGTTGATAATGCTGCCATGCAGTTGGTGAGAGACCCTAAGCAGTTTGATGTGATGGTAACCAGTAATTTGTTTGGTGATGTGCTTTCTGATTGCGCCGCTATGTTGACAGGTTCAATCGGCATGTTGCCGAGTGCCTCTTTGAATAAAGACGGTTTTGGCATGTACGAGCCCATTCACGGCAGCGCACCTGATATTGCTGGACAAGATTTAGCCAATCCATTGGCAACTATTCTCTCAGTGGCGATGATGCTTAGGTATTCACTGAATCAAGTACAACTTGCAGAAAAAATCGAAACAGCGGTGAGCCATGTTTTAGATCAGGGTTATCGTACACAAGATATTGCCAGTGATGGTGACAAGGTTGTTGGCACAAATGAAATGGGCGACTTAGTAGTCAAGGCTTTATAAGCGTGCTTTTTGTCAAAATCTTTTTTTAACCCCCTTGCTTATGAAAATAGTCGTTTATTCTACCCATACTTGTCCAATTTGCGTTAAAACTAAAGACTTGCTTAATAAATGGAATTTGCCCTTTGAACAAAAAATGATTGATGAAGACCGTGCTTTAATGGCAGAGTTTTCAAAAGTCACCAATGGTGCAAGAATGGTGCCCCAGATTGTTATTGATGACAAACACATTGGCGGATTTAGCGATTTAACTGAACTGCATATGGATGGATTTTTTGATTAACCCCTTTCTTTTTGGTGTTATTTTAGATAAACTGGTGGGCATTTATTGGTCTTGAGTTTATTTCATTGTCGTTATGTCAACACTCGCTGTTACCCCAGAGTTATTAAATGTTTTATACTGGATTGTGCTAGTGGCCGTTATCGTCTCTTCAGCTTCGGGAGTGCTTAAAGCAGGCTTTAGACAATTTGATTTGTTTGGGGTTATTGTTATCGCTATCGTTACCGGACTGGGTGGCGGTTCTTTACGTGATATGTTACTCGACCAAGCGGTTTTTTGGATTCGAGATGAGATATTTTTTATTGCCTCACTTGCCAGTGCTATTGTTATTTTCATTATTGCACGTCTTGTTGTTATTTCTAACAAATTTTTCTTAATTCCCGATGCCGCAGGGTTGGCAGCATTTTCAGTAGCGGGTACTTTGAGTGCTTTAATGGTTGGTTCGCCGTGGCTAGTGGCAAGTTTTATGGGGGTTATGACTGGCATAATGGGCGGTGTTTTTAGAGATGTGCTGTGCAACGAAACGCCGATTGTTTTTAAAAGCCCACTGTACGCAACTTTGGCTTGGTTGGGTGCATTGCTCTTTATTGGCTTACTAAACTTAAATTTAGATCCCACCTTATCGGCAATTTTTTCTGGCGTTTTGATTTTTATTGCTAGATTGTTGGCGATACGATATAAATTAGGCTTGCCAAGGTTTAAATTTAAAGAATAAGGGTTGTTTATGAAGGATATTGTGGTAAATGATACATCTTTAAAGCGATTAATGGAGGGCAATAAACGCTATGTGGTGCAGCATTTGATTCATCCCGATCAGTCTATTGAAAGGCGCTTTGAGTTAAAGCATGGACAGCATCCTTTTGCTATTATTTTGGGCTGCTCTGATTCACGTGTGCCCCCTGAAGTTGTTTTTGACCAAGGTTTGGGGGATTTGTTTGTGGTGCGTGTTGCAGGTAATGTGCTTGATCAGATGATTGTTGCCAGTATTGAATATGCGGTGTTGCATCTTAATGTTTCCTTAATTATGGTGATGGGGCATTCCCAATGTGGCGCTGTGGGTGCTGCTTGTCAGGGAGGGCAGTTGGAGGGGCATTTGCCATCTTTGACTTTTGCACTGAATTCGGCACTTAATCAGGCCAAAGACAAACCTGGAGATTTGATTGAGAATGTGACGCTAGCCAATATTGAGAATGTGGCGACAGAACTCAAACAAACAGGGGCACATTTTCCAGAAATGGTGAAAACCGACAAACTAACAATTGTGCCAGCTTATTATAATATTGACACCGGGAAAGTGGATTTACTATAAATTTTCTATAAGTCTTTTGCTTCAACTTCTAACAGCATTTTATTGATATGTCTGCCAAAGTTACTGTCATAGCCATGCCAGTCATGATAATCAGTGAGTTTTTTGTGGGCGGTTGGCTTGATTTCATAATCGGCTAAATCTTCTTCATAGCCTTTTGCCACTTCATTTTTTACAGTTTTAAGGTAATTTAAAAACAACTTAACTGCAGTCTCCATGCCGCCTGAAGGGCCGTGACCAGGTACATAATGCTCTAGGTTTAAATCAATTGCATATTCCAAGACTTCAATATTGCCATGCATATCAGAAGTATTGTCAAATCTCCCATGCCGATGCACCAGTCCATTATCACCAAGGAACAAGGTTTTACTTTGCACATGTTCAACCATAATATCTGTGTTGGTGTGTGCTGCTGGGGTTACGTTATGATGAATTTTAAAGGTTAAATCACCAACGGTAACCACTTGTAAATTTGTCGTTGAATTTGTTGGATAAGTTGCGACTGTACCATCAGAAGCACCTTCGGTTAAATCATGCATGAGTTTTATCCAACGTTCACCTTCGCCGCCTTTTGCTTGGGCAATCATATTAGGATGCGCATAGATTTTGACATTCGGATAGCGTGCAACAATGGCCTGATTGCCCAACCAATGATCACCATGCACATGGGTATTAAAAACTGCAACAATCGATTTATCGGTAATTTTTTCTGCGGCAGCAAGCATATTGTTGCCCACTTCAACAGTACTGCCTGGGTCAACAATAACCGCACCACTTGCACCAACAATCAGCCCAGGATTGTTCATAAACCCGCGATTTTCAGGGTTTGGCTCATCCAGTGGACCGTGTATGACATACACATTATCAGTAACTTTGTCGAATTTATACAGTTGTATTTCTGAATCATTTAACCCAAAAAAAGCAACCATGATTAAAAGTAAAACGATTAACGATAATGCCGGTTTGTTCATAGTCTTGTGCGCTTAATTCCAAAAGTGTGCATTCTACCTTATAATGTTATTTATGCATAAAAAACCAAAAGTATCCAATATAACAAACATTGCGACCACAAAGTTTTTTAATATTCAATCAATGGATGTTGAATTTTCCAATGGTGAAAAGCGACAATATGAGCGCTTAAAGCCACCAGGAGAAGGCGCGGTATTGGTCATTCCAATGTTAGATGATGATACGGTACTGATGATTTATGAATATTCTGGCGGTACGGATAGATACGAGTTGGCGCTCACTAAAGGTAAGATTGATGCTGGAGAATCGCCACTTGAAGCCGCTAATAGAGAGTTGATTGAAGAAATTGGTTATGGCGCAAAAAAGCTTTCTTTTGTCAAAACCATGACTTTGGCGCCGGGCTATCAATCTAATGTTACGCAGATTATTTTAGCGCAAGATTTGTATCCAGACAGTGCTGAGGGTGATGAGCCTGAGCCTCTGGAAGTGGTTGCGCATAAATTGTCTGATTTAGAGCAATTGGTGTATAACCAAGATTTAACCGAAGCCAGAACCATTGCGGCACTCTACATGGCAAAAGAAATCATTAAAAATCAAAAGTAACTTCGGTATTATGTCAGAAATTGTTATTCCTGAGGAATTTTTTCTTGACTCTCAAGAGACGCCTTTTCCTGATATCGCCTTAGCATTAGACGAGCCTAATGGCTTGATTGCAATTGGCGGTGATTTGTCACCCAAACGCTTAATAGAGGCCTATCGACAAGGAATCTTCCCCTGGTATGCAGAGGATGAGCCGGTTTTGTGGTATACACCAAATCCGCGTATGGTTATTACCCCTGAGGCCTTGCATATCTCCAAAAGTCTAGATAAGGTGTTGCATTCAAAGCAATTTGAAATCAAAATAAACCAAGATTTTGAACGCGTTATCCACCATTGTCGCAGCATTAAACGCAAGGCGCAAAATAGCACTTGGATTAATCAAGACATGGTGCGTGCTTATACAACGTTACATGACCAAGGCGTGGTTCAGTCGGTTGAAGTGTACCAACATTCAAAGTTGGTTGGTGGTTTGTATGGCGTAGGTATGGGAGAAGTTTTTTTTGGCGAATCCATGTTTTCTTTAGTGAGCAATGCTTCAAAAATAGCTTTTGTGCATTTGGTGCAAAAGTTGGGCTACACCTTGATTGATTGTCAGGTTGAAAGTACACATTTACAAAGCATGGGCGCCTTTAATATTGAGCGTGATTTGTTTTTATTAAAATTACAATCATTGCTGTAAAATAGGTGTTTTCAACAATAAAGGAGCGAGAGATGCATAAATTAGTTGAGTTAGTAACACTGACGTTTTTGCTGCTGAGTATTGGTGCTTGTGGCAGAACAGGTGAGCTTACTCCTGTTAAGCAGGAAGAGCCGGTTGTGGCTCACCAACACCATCAACAACAAATGAAAGAACAAATGAAAGAACAAGTTGAGCCAGTGCAAGAAACACTTGATTTTATCCCTCAAAGTCCGAAATAATTTTTGGGTTTTTCTTATAACAATCAAAGTTTACACGCTGAATCTGTTGCCATAACAGATTTAATGGCATCTTATGGCTCACCACTTTATGTTTATTCACGTGCGGACATTGAAAATAATTGGCGTGAATTTGACCAAGCGTTTGGCGCCCACCCACATTTGGTTTGCTATGCGGTGAAAGCAAATTCGAATTTAGCGGTGCTTAATGTATTGGCAAAGATTGGCGCAGGGTTTGATATTGTCTCTATTGGTGAGTTGGAACGTGTGCTGGCAGCAGGCGGTGAAGCGGGCAAATGTGTATTTTCAGGGGTAGCAAAAACACACACCGAGATTCAGCGTGCGCTTGAGGTAGGGGTGCGTTGTTTTAATGTAGAGTCTGCTTCTGAGTTAAATAGGATAGAGTCTGTTGCAAAGTCTGTTGGCAAGCAAGCGCCGATTTCTATTCGTGTTAATCCCAATGTAGATGCCAAAACGCATCCCTATATTTCAACAGGATTGAAAGAGAATAAATTTGGTGTTGATATGGACGAGGCACTTGAACTCTATCAAGTCGCACAAAATTCTAAGCATTTGCTTGTGCATGGGCTGGATTGTCATATTGGCTCACAAATTACTGAAGTATCGCCATTTTTGGATGCGCTTGATAAGGTATTGGTATTGTTTGGACAACTCAAAGAACAAGGTATTGCCATCACCCATCTAGATTTAGGCGGCGGTGTTGGCATTGACTATGAAGGCGAACAAACGATAGACATTCAAGCCTATATTGACGCTATTATTAGCAAAGTGGGTGATATTGAGATCATTTTAGAACCTGGTCGAGCGATTGTAGGAAATGCAGGTGCATTTATCACCAAAGTGGAATTTCTTAAGCAAAATTCAGCGCATTCGTTTGCCATTGTCGATGGTGCAATGAATGACTTGTTGCGTCCTAGTTTTTATAACGCTTATCACCGTGTACTGCCTGTTGATGAAAACGCTACCGGCATTCAGGCTCAGTGGGATGTTGTTGGCCCTGTTTGTGAAACAGGAGATTTTCTGGCTAAAGACAGAGATTTATCACTTACACAAGGCGATTATTTAGCAGTGATGTCTGCAGGCGCTTATGGTTTTACCATGAGTTCAAATTATAATTCTCGTCCACGTGTGGCAGAAGTGATGGTCGATAATAATGCCCATCATTTAATCCGTGAACGTGAAACAATTACTGATTTATTTAAACAAGAGCATATTTTTAACAATGAATAAACTAACCAATAATCAAAAAAAATTCTTACGCGCTCGTGGGCACGCGCTTAAACCTATCGTGATGGTGGGGCAGCATGGCTTGAGTGAAGCGGTATTGGCAGAGCTGGAATCAACGATGGACAAGCATGAGTTGTTAAAAATCAAAGTTCGCACCGAAGGTAGAGATGATAAGCAAAAAATAATAGATGAGATTTTGACAGCGACTAATGCGCATTTAATACAAGTCATTGGCAGTGTAATGGTGATTTATCGTGCCTTTGATAAGGAGCCAGAAATTATTCTACCAAGAAAGTAATGAGACACATGAAAAATCATTGTTTTCTGTGCTTATTCAATCAGTTGGCGCACGGGTAGTTTATTATGAAAGTTGCTATTAGTGCTGTTGAAACTTCGGGTGATTTAATCGGCGCTAAATTGGTTAGTGCCTTAAAAACACAAAATAGCAAGATTCAAATACAAGGCTTAGCAGGCGATAAAATGCTTGAGGCGGGTTGCACGCAATTGTGGGAAACAAGGCGTGTGAATGTGATGGGCTTTAGCGAAGTGTTAAAAAAATTAGGCGCTTTATTGAAGTTGAGGAAAGCTATTATCAGGTATTTTTCGAGCAATAAACCCGATGTTTTTATTGGGGTTGATGGCCCTGATTTTAACTTTACTATTGAGCGAAAACTCAAACGGCGTGGTATCAAAACAGTGCATTTTATTTCCCCTTCAGTTTGGGCTTGGCGAGAATCTCGGGTTAAAAAAATTAAACAATCCACCGATTTGGTGTTGTGCTTGTTTCCTTTTGAAGTGGATTTTTATCAAAAGCACAATCAGCGTGCTGTGTTTGTCGGGCATCCATTGGCACAAAGCTTGCGCCCTAGAGAAAATTACCAAAGTACAAACAATATTTTGCTTATGCCAGGCTCACGTAAAGCTGAAGTTAATAGGCTTTTGCCAGAACTGTTGGCAGCAGCAAAAATCATGGCACAGAAAAACCATAACTTAACATTTCATTTGGCACTTGCTGATGATGAATTGCGTGATTGGGCACAATCTTTAATACAAGATGCGGGTATGGATGTGCGTGTTTCTACGGGTGATGCGCATCAACGTGCAAGTCAGTCAGATTTGGTATTGGTGGCTTCCGGCACTGCCGCTTTGGAATTGGCACTACTTGGTGTACCAATGGTGGTGGTGTATAAATTGTCAGCGTTTAGTTATTTTATTGCCTCAAAACTGGTCAAGATTAAACATGTGTCTTTGCCCAATATTATTGCCAATCAAGCCTTGGTGCCAGAATTGATTCAAGATGCGGCAAACGGGGAAAATATTGCCCAACATGCTATGGAAATTTTAAACAGCGATACACAGTCACTTACACAGTCCTTTAAGAATATTCACCAGCAACTTGATTTAAACGCCAGCGAAGAATCAGCAAAAATTATCAAAGAATTTATAAATGAATAAGCAAGTAAAAAATTTAGTTGCATTGGCGTTGGATGAGGATATTGGCACGGGCGATGTTTCTGCCAGTTTGCTGGATGATAAAATAATATCGGCGCAAATTATTGCCAGAGAGCCAGCGGTTATGTGCGGTGTTGATTATGCACAAATGGCATTTTTATTACTTAATAAAGACATTCAACTTGAATGGCATTTTAGCGATGGCGAGCAGATTGATAACGCCCAAGTTTTGTGCACATTATCAGGCTCTGCGAATAGCATTATCAGTGCCGAGCGAGTGGCACTTAATTTCTTGCAAACTTTAAGTGGGGTGGCAACACAAACTAAGATTTTGGTTGACAAGATTGCCCACACCAAGGTCAAACTTTTAGACACCAGAAAAACTTTGCCTGGTTTGCGATTGGCACAAAAATACGCAGTGCAGTGTGGTGGTGGGGTGAATCATCGTATGGGTCTGTATGACTGTGTAATGTTGAAAGAAAACCATATTATCACTTCAGGTTCAATCAAAAATTCTGTGTCGGCGGCAACAGAAAGATACCCAAAATTGCCTCTAATTGTTGAAGTGGAAAATATCGCGCAACTTAATGAAACACTAGACCTAACAGAGGTTAACAGAGTGCTTTGTGATAATTTTTCAATCAAAGATTTAAAGCAAGCTGTCGCCTTGTCGAATGGTAAAAAACCCTTAGAGGCTTCTGGCAACATTGGCGAAAATACCATTGTTGAAGTGGCGCAGACAGGGGTTGATTATATTTCTACCGGTGCCATTACTAAAAATATTCAGGCAATCGATTTGTCTTTACGGTTTAATTGAGAAGCCCGGCTTCTCAATTGAGACCTGAAGCAAAAAAAGCAGGGGAGAGCAAGTCCTCTTTGGTGTTGTATCTGAGTGGCGCACCATTTGCATCGACAACACGCCCTCCTGCATTTTGTAAAATACAAACCCCTGCCGCTGTGTCCCATTCGCAGCAAGGCCCAAATCTGGGGTAATAATCATAAACCCCCTCTGCAATTTTGCAAAATTTAAGTGCACTACCCATATAATTAAGCCGGTGTTCTCCAAGTTGTTCTAGGTGTTGTTGTAGATTTTCATTGTCTGTTGAATGGCGTCCAGCAACCACGCGCAGTGGCTGTTGTGATGAGATGACATTTAGTGCAGTTTGGGTGTTGTTGTGTTGTTTGTATGATTTGCCATTAAAGCCATAATAATGGGTATGAGCGAGTGGTGCGTATACCAATCCAAAAATTGCTTGATGATTTTTAATATAGGCAATACAAATGCAAAATTCTCCAGTGTGTTCTAAAAAATCTCGTGTGCCATCTAGTGGGTCAACCAACCAGTAGTCTTGCCAGTCTAGGCGTTGTTTAAAAATAGCATCTTCTGATTCTTCTGAAAGTACAGGAATATCGGGCGTGATACGATTTAACCCCTCAACAATCATCTGATGTGCACGCTGATCTACAATAGTGAGGGGTGTTTTATTGGATTTAACTTCAACAGCCAAATCGTTTTTGTAAAACGATAATATCACCTCACCAACATCACTGGTGAGTTGAATCAGTTGCGGTAGAATTTTGTCAAATGTCATGCAATCATCATACCTTATATGCAATGATTTGATTGAATGTACAATGACATAATCAGTCTAGGAATTGCCAGCGTTTTTTAGAACCGCTGTGTGTCGCTAGTACAAGGCGAATTGAGCGATACTCGATTAAGCATAGATAAAACACTATGATTGAGAGTATCGGTCAATTCAACGCCGTAACAAAGGAAAAAGACGCTGTAATTTGGTGGGCCTACTTGGACTTGAACCAAGGACCAATCGATTATGAGTCGATTGCTCTAACCAACTGAGCTATAGGCCCGTAATTTTATTCTAGAAAGCTTGAGAGTTTATGCGCTCTAGACGGGTGTCTAAGTTTGCGCAAGGCTTTGGCTTCAATTTGACGAATACGTTCACGGGTTACGTCAAATTGGCGTCCAACTTCCTCTAAGGTATGGTCGGTATTCATATCAATACCAAAGCGCATTTTCAACACTTTTGCCTCTCTAGGAGACAGGTTGGCAAGTAAATCACCCGTTGTTTCTCTTAGGCTTTCTTTGGTGGTGATTTCTACTGGTGAAGATAAATTGGTATCTTCAATGAAATCACCAATATTAGAGTCTTCATCGTCACCAACTGGGGTTTCCATTGATAAAGGCTCTTTGGCAATTTTTAAAATCTTAACAATCTTATGTTCTGGCAATTCCATTTCTACGGCTAACTCTTCAGGTGTCGCTTCACGACCAAATCTTTGTAACAGTTGACGTTTAACACGATTGAGTTTATTAATCGTTTCAATCATGTGCACAGGGATACGAATAGTACGTGCTTGGTCGGCAATTGAGCGCGTAATTGCTTGACGAATCCACCAAGTTGCGTAGGTTGAGAATTTATAGCCACGACGATACTCAAACTTATCCACCGCCTTCATTAAGCCAACATTACCTTCTTGGATCAAATCTAAGAATTGCAAGCCACGGTTAGCGTATTTTTTGGCAATTGAGATTACCAAACGCAAGTTAGCTTCAATCATTTGTGCTTTTGCAGTTTTAGCGCGGCGATCACCTCGACGATAAAGTTTGTTAAGTGATTTTAATTCCGCAACCGTCAACTGCATTTCTTCTTCATAGTCCTGAAGATTTTTTTGTGCGTAGTAAATTTCATTTTTACTAGCGGCCAATTTCTCTTTAACTGCGTTGTCTAATTTGGCTTTTTTCAACCAATCAAAGTTAGTTTCATTGTCAGTAAACAGTTCAAAAAATTGCGCTCTATCCATACCCGCATATAGGCAAGCCTTTTGAATAGATTTTTCCTGCTCTTTGACTTTTTCAACATGCTCGCAAATGGTTTCCACCATTGTGGTGACTAATTTTGGTGCTAAACGCAAGTCTGATAGGCTTGCTGACAATGCTTCACGTGCGGCCACTGTTTTTTTGTCACGGAAGCCATGTTTTTCGTTGGCTTTTAAATATTGATCAGAACACTTTGAAATGGCATCAAAACGCAGATATACTTGGTCTTCATCTGGACCTGCATATTCCATTTCTTCCATTTCTTCGTACTCTTCATCGTCATCAAATTCACCAGCATCAAAGGCTTTTTTCTTTTCTTCAAAATCTTCAGCATCACCCTGATAACCGATAATAACATCGGTGATTTTACATTTACCTTCTTCCAATCTTTTGTGGGCTTTGAAAAACTGTTCAGTAATCACAGGATAAAGGGTGATGGCTTGCATAATTTCAAATACACCTGCTTCAATTTCTTTGGCAATGCGGATTTCATCTTCTTGCTCTAATAAGTCTACCACACCCATTTCACGCATATACATTCTGACTGGGTCGGTGGTTCTACCAAATTCTGAATCGAGCGCTGCCAATGCGGCAATGGCTGCTTCTGCAGAAGTTGACTGCGCCTTAGCGCCAGATTCCACAACCAAGGTATCAGCATCAGGAATAGTTTCAGAAACAACAATATCCAACTCTTCCAAAATGGTCTTGATTGGCTCAATTTGTTCTTGTGTTAGTAAATCTTTTGGTAGTAAATCATTCAACTCAGAATAGGTTAAATACCCTTTTTCCTTACCGAGCATAATGACTTTTTCTAGCGCTTGCTTATGGGCTTTTGTTGTGTTTTTCATAAGTTTAATAGATATTGAGACAATCCAAAGGGGCGATTATACCGTTGGTCGGGGCTGTTGAAAGCAGATATTTTAATGATAAAAATATCTGCTTTCAACGGTTTCGCTACTATTCGTCAGTAAAAATCGCGCTAATAGATTGTTCTTCGCTAATGCGCTTAACAACTTCTGCGAGTTTTGGTGCAATAGAAACAACTCTGATTTTGTCACATTTAACCGCTTGTTCAGTTAAAGGAATGGTGTTGGTTGTAACCAACTCATCGAGTTCAGAGTTGTTGATATTGTCAATTGCGGGACCGGATAAAACAGGGTGTGTTGCATAGGCGACAACTTTATCAGCACCTTTTTCTTTCAAAATACTAGCGGCTTGACATAGGGTGCCAGCAGTATCAACCATATCATCAATTAAGATACAAGTTCTGCCCGCAACATCGCCAATCACATTCATGACTTTCACCATGTTAGGTGCGGGGCGACGCTTGTCAATAATTGCAAGGTCAGAATCGTTAATGCGTTTGGCTGCAGCACGTGCACGCACAACACCACCCACATCAGGCGACACGACAACCGTGTCTGTATAGTTTTGCGCAAGGATATCAGCGACCAAAACGGGTTGCGCATAAATATTATCAATGGGGATATTGAAAAATCCTTGAATTTGGTCAGCGTGCAAATCAACCGTTAAAATTCTATCGACACCAGAAGCTTCAACCATTTTTGCGGCAAGTTTGGCAGTAATTGGCACACGGGTTAGGCGTGAACGACGGTCTTGTCTGGAATAACCAAAATAAGGCACAACAGCGGTAATACGAGCAGCAGAAGAGCGTTTTAACGCATCAACAATCACCAACAACTCCATTAAAGTTTCTGCCGGCGATGGCCCGCACGTAGGCTGTAAAACAAAGACATCGCAACCGCGCACATTTTCTAAGATTTCAACTTGTGATTCACCATCGCTAAATTGCCCTACAAGTGCCTTTCCTTGCACAACATTGAGACTTGAAATAATTTCGCCAGAAAGTACCGGGTTGGCGTTACCCGTGAAAATTTTAATGGTGTCAAGCGACATGGCTATTTATTGTTGTTTTTAAAGTATTGAAATTATACTACGCAGAATTATTTTATACAGATAATTAGTAATAATGGTTAATGGTTAATGGTTAATGGTTAATGGTTAATGGTTAATGGTTAATTTGTTCAATGCTGTGAAGATTTCTTATTTTTTGCAAAGTATTTTTACTTTCTGCAAGGCGAGTTTTAAAAAAATGATTGAGCATAGTCAACCTATGTGATTGAATTTTTTTAAAACTTAACGCCGCAGAAAGAAAAAAGACGCAGCAAAAAAGAGAAATTGGCTGGGCTGGCAGGATTTGAACCTGCGCATGACGGGATCAAAACCCGTTGCCTTACCGCTTGGCGACAGCCCAATTAAGGTTACAACCTATAACAAAGTTAGGTTGTAGGCGAGGTATTGAGCGCTTGTGCGACAAAACCTGACCATTTGCTTGGTAGATTGTTAAGCGCTACCAACGCATCTTTCTCGTATTCAAATTCCACAAAGACACAACTTCCTGTGCCTGTCATTCTTGGCTGATGTAAGTGGTTTTTTGATAATTTTAGTTGCGTTAACGCTTCTAAAATCTCACTTTCCAATTCAATGGCAGCCTCTAAACAATCATTATGTGGATTGATTAATTCCGAGAAAGGGCACATTTTCCCTACTATGGGCGTCATTGTCAATGCTTTATGCGAGAAAATTTCTTTTGTCGAGATGTGTTTGTTGATAGAAACGACTAAAAAGTAGTGTTCTGGCAGGCTTACAGGCGTTAAAACTTCTCCCACACCTTGCGCCCAAGCGCTGTGTCCAGCAATGAAAATCGGCACATCGGCGCCCAGTGTTAGCCCAATTTCTGCCAATTGTTGTTTAGAGCGGTTTGTGCCCCATAATTTATTGAGCGCAATCAGTGTGGTGGCTGCATTGGAGCTGCCACCCCCCAAACCACCCCCTGCAGGAATATTTTTTATTACTGAAATATCAGCACCCAAACTTGTACTCGTTGCTTTTTGTAATGCGCTTGCTGCTTTAACGATTAAATCTTGCTCAATGGGAACGGATTCATTGCCATTGCGTGTGATGACTCCATCTTGTCGCACAGATAGGGTGAGTTCGTCATAATAATCCAACAGTTGAAAAATTGTTTGTAGGTTGTGATAACCATCTTTTCGCTTAGAATTGATGTGCAAAAATAAGTTAATTTTTGCGGGCGATAACCAGGTTTTAGACACTAAGCCCTCTACACTGGACATGATTTGCTAAAAATCGTCAAAATTACCAACTTCTGCATTTTTACTTTTGTCCATAACGAAGAGATTATGAACTGCAAGTAAAAATTTGAACTTAATAATTTTCTCATATTTTTATCTAAACCCTTTCTAATGTAGAGGGCTTTTGATAAATGCGCTTCTATAGTGTTTGAGCTCATTGATAGAGTCACGAATATCGGCTAGTGCCAAATGTGCGGGTTCACCTTCACGCACCATGACTGCATCAGGGTTCCAACGCACTGCCAATTCTTTGAGGGTGCTCACATCGATATGGCGATAGTGGAAAAATTTCTCCAGTTTAGGCATATAGTTGTAAAGAAATCTTCTGTCCTGACAAATGGTATTGCCACACATGGGCGAGGCGCTTGGATTGACATAATCTTGCAGAAAATCCAGCGTTTGTTTTTCGGCTTGTTGCATAGAAACACTGCTGTTTTGAACACGTTCAACCAAGCCAGATTTGGTATGGTGTTCGGTGTTCCATTCATCCATTTCGACCAACACACTGTCTTCTTGATAAATGGCAAGCGCTGGACCTTCTGCCAAAATGTTTAAGTCTTTGTCGGTGACAATGGTGGCGATTTCAATGATGGTGTCTTGCTCTGGCAAGAGACCGGTCATTTCCAAATCGATCCAAATTAGGTTGGTATCTTTATCCATACTTAACAGCCGGTTGATTCACGTACAAAATCATCGAGTTTTTGATGCGCCGAGCCATTATTTAAAATCTGTATGGCTTTATCAATGCCTGCTTGTAGCGAATCAGCCACGCCTGAGACATAAATTGCAGCACCCGCGTTCAGTGCAATAATATTTTTAGCCGCACCGTCTTCACCGTCTAATGCCTTTTGAATAAGTGCTAATGAGTCGTTGGCATCTTGTGCTTTAATGTCCTCTAAATTGCCAAGCGGTAAGCCAAATTCTGTGGGGTTGATGGTGTAGGTGCTTACCTTGTTGTCTTTGAGTTCAGCAACATAAGTATCGTCGGCAATTGAAATTTCATCGAGACCATCTTTAGAGTGTACGACCATGACATGCTTAGAGCCCAAACTTTTCAGCACGTTGGCAATGGGTTCAACCAAGGCTTTGTCATACACGCCCATCACTTGATGGGGGGCTTTTGCAGGGTTGGTCAGTGGCCCTAAGACGTTAAAAATAGTACGTACTGCTAAGGCTTTGCGTGCGCCAATAGCGTGTTTCATGGCGCTGTGATGTGCAGGGGCAAACATAAAGCCAACGCCAATTTTTTCCACACTTTTGCCAATGGCTTCTGGTGTCATGTCAAGATTAACCCCTGCGGCCTCTAAAACATCAGCACTGCCTGATTTTGAAGAAATAGAGCGATTGCCATGCTTGGCAACTTGTGCACCTGCGGCTGCGACAACAAAGGCACAAGCGGTTGAGATGTTAAACAACCCTAAGCCGTCACCCCCTGTGCCACAGGTATCGACCAAATGTTTTGCGTTATCAACTGTGACCCCTGAAGCCAACGAGCGCATGACTTTTGCCGCCGCCGTAATTTCAGCAACGGTTTCGCCTTTAATGGATAAAGCCACTAAAAAACCACCGATTTGTGCATCCTCAGTTTTCCCCGTCATAATGTCACTCATCACGCAGTGCATTTGTGCTTCGTTTAAATCTTGTCCTGCAATCAGGGCTTTTATTGCTTGTTGTATATTCATGTGTGCAAAGGTTTCCTCATTAGTGCTTCTATATCGTCAATGCTTTTGGCTAGGTTTTTAGTTAAGACATGGTTGCCATTCTCAGTAAGCAAAACATCGTCCTCAATTCTGACGCCAATATCCCAATATTGAGCGTCAATTTTATCATTCTTACGAATATAAATACCGGGTTCTACCGTGGTTATCATGCCCATCTCATATTGACGCGCTTTCTGGTCTTGTTGGTAGTCGCCAACGTCGTGCACATCTAAGCCTAACCAATGCCCAGTACCATGCATATAAAACTGCGACACATCACCTTTTGCTTGCAAAATACCCAAATCAATCAAGCCTTGCCTGATGATTTGTGTTGCCACTTGATGGGGTTTTGTTACCAGTGTTCCTGGCTGGATACAATCAATTGCAGCAAGTTGTGCATCGAGTACAATTTGGTAAATTTTCCGTTGCGCTTGGCTGAACTTGCCATTGACTGGAAAGGTGCGGGTAATATCTGAGGCGTAGCCCTCCACTTCACAACCCGCATCAATCAGTAGCAAGTCGCCGTCACTCAGTACTTGGTCGTTATTAATATAATGCAAAATACAAGCGTTCTTGCCACCGGCTACAATCGGTGTATAAGCGTGCTGTGCGTTGTGCTTTTTAAAATTTGCATCAAAAACACTCGCTACCTCATATTCAAATAAATCAGGTTTGGTTTGGTGCATCGCCATTTGGTGTGCTTGCACAGAAATATCTGCTGCTTTTTGCATCAGTGCAATTTCATGTTCGTCCTTATGCAGGCGCATTTCATGTAAATATTGACTGAGTGATTGCGTTGGCGTACCGCTTAGACATTCAATAATTTCATCATCTAAGGGGCAAGGTTTAAAGTCATAATACACGGTGCTTGCGTCTTTAATAAGTGACGTGAGTTGTGCTTTTAAAGCGCTGATAGGGTAGGCTCGATTCACGCCCAAAGTTTTTGCTGCATCAGCAACACCCAAGCGTTCACCGTCCCAAATTTCACGTGCTTGGTCTTTCTCTCGTAGAAAAATTGCGCCGTGCTTTTTTGAAAACACTGCTACTGCCTGTGGTTCTGTAAAGCCCGTTAAATACCAAAAATCACTGTGTGGGCGAAAGGGATAATGCACATCACCATTACGCAGTTGTTCTGGGTTAGTGCTTATAATTACTAAGGCACCGTCGTCCAATTGGCTTAGTAATTTATCTTGTCTATTTTTATGTATCATTCTTGAGGATTATAAAGTGAGTTTTACAATATTATGAAAAATGTGCGTTTATATCAAAATACAGATTTAAGTGTTGGTAATGATTTAACTTTAGATGCGTATGGTGCACACCATTTGAGTAAAGTGTTGCGTTTTCCAGAAGGTCAAAACATTACACTTTTTAATGGTGATGGGTCGGATTACAGTGCGCAAGTGCTACAAGCAAAAAAAGATTGCGTGGTTAAAATCTTGGAAAAAACACAAAATCATTGTGAATCAAAACTCAATCTAACTTTGGTGCAAGCCATTGCCAAAGGCGAGAAAATGGACTTTATAATGCAAAAGGCGGTAGAGTTGGGGGTAAATACAATTATTCCCATGTTTAGTGAGCGTTGTGTGGTGCGTCTGAGTGGTGAGAAGTTGCAAAAACGTCTCAATCATTGGCAAAAAATACTCATTGGTGCTTGCGAGCAATCGGGCAGATCAGTTGTGCCAAGTTTAGAGCAAGCAATATCTTTTGAGAAATTTATTGGGCGTGATTTTGGCAATGGTTTTGTGCTACATCATCGGGCTGAAAAATCCTTATTAGCAATGCCAACAATGCAGCAAGCCACCATTATCGTTGGCCCTGAAGGCGGATTAAGTGAAGCGGAAATTAGCCAAGCCATTCAAGCAGGCTGTCAACCGTTACTGTTGGGCAACCGCATTCTACGAACCGAAACCGCATCACTCGCAGCCATTGCTAATATGCAACTATTGTGGGGCGATTAATATTGGCTTAAAAGATATTGAGTTTATTGCTCAGTTTCAGGCAGAAAACTTTATATCGTCATATCGCTAAGTATTGTCTGATTTTTAAAACTCTCTAAAATGAATAACTATCAGCACTCTTTAGTATAGTTATTTTTTATAAATGGTATAACTTATTCAAACATATTATGCGGTGGTTAATAGTTTCAAGGCGTCTTGAATAGGCACAAGCACATGGGCAAGTTTTTTGCGAATGGCAGAACCTGCCAAGCCGTGTGCAGAGATAGTGCCAACGACTAATTGCTCGTTAATACTAGCGAGAAATAGTCTTGCTTTGATTTTTTCATCCTCTAACCCCAGTTTTTCCGAAACATTTTGAGCCTGCAATTGACACTGCTCAATATCGCTGAGTTTTTGAATCATTGGGTGTGCGAGATAACTGCCTAATACTTCTAAGGTTCGGTATAAAACATATTCTTGGTTAATCTTTTTTAAGATGTGGGTGATGGTGTGTAGTAGTATTTGACCTTGCTCGCTGTTGACGTCTTCTAGTTCTTTAATGTCGCTATTAAGTGCTATTATGTCGCTATTATTCGGCAAGTTGTTGCCCATTCTTTCAATAAAACCCACCAAAAAGGCAGTTTTTCTTTGCCCTTGTTTCCACAGTTTGTCTTTTTCACTTTGGGAAATTAAACCGTCTTGCAGTAGCAAATTAGTAGTGTCAATGAGTTGTGATGTGTCGTTAGTAAAAGGCAAAAATTCTAATAAATACTGTGCAATTTGTTTGCCCACAGGGTGTTTGATGACGAAATCTCGGGTCAATAAAAAACGTCCAATTTCTGCTTGTTGGTCAGTATTGGTGGCACACCACCAAACTAAATCCAGCAGCTCGTCATCTAAGTTTTGTGAGTTTGCAACAGCGACAACGGCTTCAGTATTGCCAATTTTTAAGAGCAATTTTAGATTACTTAAGCTAACTTGCCCCATTCTTGACCAACGCTTTAAATACGAGGGGTAACCACCCATAGAGCCAAGTGCTTGGGAGACTAACAGTTTTTGTACAGCTCCGATAGTTTTACCGCTATCGCCAGATGGGTTCAGAGCAATGGATTGTTCTTTTTCGTCTTTTGTTAAACCAATAACAGCCAATTTATAAACATCAATGCGAATTGCTACACAGGTAGAGATAAGCACATTGAGTCGTAGCGTATCTTCAGGTGTTAGCATTAAAATATCGATTAAGTTGCGAGATTGAGCCAGATTTTAGTGCGTCTTTGAAGATAACAATGGAATCCTTGCCAGTATCAATAACAACTAAAAAACGAGATTGATACGATGGGTAGAATGTTGAAAATTGCTGAGTGGAGCGATTTTTTCTTTCAGTCGTTAGTCTATCTTTGTCCAGTGAAATTTTAACAATAGAATTTGGCAGATTTAGTTTTAATTTTGGCAAAAAATAAAACAACCATACGGACAACAAAGTGCTTAAAGCAAAACTTAACCACAAGTTATAAAAATAATACCAAGCCACAAACAAGCTTAAGAAATAAACCCCAATGCTGAGCGTTAAATAAATGTTTGAGGCTTGAACGTTGAGTTCAATCTTGTCGTTCATCATCACCCAATTCAAAGCCCATTTCTCTGGCACGCTCAAAAGCAGCGCGCATTGCTTGTGAGACAACTGCTTCAAAATTTTGATCTTGAAAACTTTCAATCGCGGCTTGTGTTGTGCCATTTTTCGAGGTTACTTTGGCGCGTAATTCTCGCACAGTATCATCGCCTCCTTTTGCCATTGTGCTGGCACCCAATGCCGTTTGAATACTCAGCGTTTCAGCCATTTCTTTTTCTAGCCCAAGCGCAATACCCGCATTCGTCATGGATTCAATCATTAAAAAGAAATAAGCAGGGCCACTGCCCGATAGCGCTGTAATCGCATCCAACATAGTTTCTTCTTGCAACCAAAAACACACCCCTACTGAACCTAAAATACTTTCCGCTAATACTTTCTGTTCACTACTGACAGCGTCGTTAGCAACCATGCCAGTAGCACCCTGACCAACCAACGCAGGTGTATTTGGCATAGTGCGCACAATAGACACACCATCTTTGAGCCAATGATTGATATTATCAATTTTTACGCCAGCAGCAATAGAAACCACCAAAGGTTTGCGTTGTGTGTGTACTTTTAGTTGCGTGCAAACACCCGGTAATATTTGTGGTTTTACCGCCAGTACAACCACATCACATTGCATTACCATTTGTGAATTGTCGGTGAAAACTTCCACACCAAACTCAGTTTTTCGTTGTGATAACAGTGTTTTATCAGTATCACTTAGTTTTATGTTGGCGGCAGAAAATCCATTACTAATCAATCCAGAAATCAGCGCATACGCCATATTGCCCGCACCAATAAAACCAATTGTTGTTGTTTTTTGCATTAAAATATCTCGACATTAAAATTTAACTTGAGACCTTTGCATAAATAAGGACGATTAGAAAAATTCAATGCTTGCCAAATTGGTAGTTTTCTTAAATCCAGTCCTAGCAG
>ERZ1047985.634-NODE-634-length-26619-cov-22.554171_pt1 | contig 26619 bp, 18 predicted proteins | sample MGYA00383097_ERZ1047985 | MGnify/ENA primary metagenome ERZ1047985 (study PRJEB29581, sample SAMEA5548367) | metagenome | biome: marine; feature: coastal; material: water | depth 50 m | study: Short-term variability in the microbial, nano- and picoplankton...
GTGCTGCTCATGTCATTGCTAGAGCTGCAAAAGAATTAAATATTTTAACTGTAGGTGTTGTAACTCTTCCATTTTTATATGAAGGCCCCTCTAGAATGAGAAGAGCACAACAAGGTTTGGAGGAATTAAGAAAACATGTGGATACGATTATTGTCATTCCAAATCAAAACTTGTTTAAAATTGCAAATGAACAAACGACTTTTGAAGAGTCTTTTAATCTTTCAAATAATGTATTAATGCATGGTGTTCAAAGCATAACTGATCTAATGGTAAGACCAGGTTTAATTAATCTTGATTTTGCAGATGTTGAAACAGTTATGGCATCAATGGGCAAAGCAATGATGGGAACAGGTGAGGCAGAGGGTGAAGGAAGAGCTATTAAGGCTGCAGAGATGGCAGTTAGTAACCCACTAATTGATGACTATACTTTAAAAGGAGCTAAAGGATTATTAATTAATATTACTGGTGGTAAAGATCTGAAACTTTTTGAAGTTGATGAAGCTGTAAACAAAGTTAGAGCTGAAGTTGATCCTGAGGCAGAGTTAATTATAGGAGCAATTACTGACTCAGAACTTGATGGCAAAATGAGAGTTTCAATAGTTGCTACATCTTTGGATGGACAACAGCCTGAAACAAAATCTGTAATAAATATGGTTCACCGTATTCAAAACAGAAATCCAGGATACTCAGATTTCACAAATATGGGATCATCTGCTTCTTTTAACTTCTCTAATTCAATCTCAAATCCAGTTACTCATGGCGCAAATGCACTAAAGCTTGAGAATGAAATTGTTCAAGAACAAAATGAAGAACATTTAAATTCGAATGTAACAAATGAACAAGCATTGCATTCTAGCACTCTTGAAACTGAAAGTATTGTTGAAGATAGTTCTATAAATGAAATGGAGAAATCATTCACTCAAGAAGCCATAGAAACAGATCAAGAAGAAATATTAGAACAAAGTATTGAAGAAGATGTTTCTAATGATCTGAAAGAGTTTGGTGTTGACTCAGAAGCACCAGATTTATTCAGTTCAGAAACTGATAATTCAAGCACTGAAGGTTTATTGTCCTCAAGTGAAGAAGAAGAGGATGATCTTGAGATACCAGCATTCCTAAGAAGACAAAAAAATTAATGGTCTTTAAAAGAATAAATGGACGCCACCATAGTACCAAAAATGCAAAAGCATTATCCGGTACTGCTAAAAGAAATTATTAGCATTATTACCCCTCAATATGGTGGCACATTTATTGACTGTACTTTTGGTCAAGGTGGATATTCAAAAAAAATTCTTGATTTTAATGATACAAAAGTAATTGCTTTAGATCGAGATATAGAGAGTGAAAAAATTGCTAGCCAAGTAAAAGAAAAGTTTGATGATAGATTTTTATTCAAAAATTTAAAATTTAGTCAATTAACTAATCTAAAACTCAAAAATGAAGATATAAAAAGTGTAATTTTTGATCTTGGATATTCTTATACCCAAATAAAAGATCCCAAAAAAGGTTTGTCTTTTGAGTCAAGTGGAAATTTGAATATGAAGATGGGTTTAAATAATTTTTCAGCTGAAGATGCAATAAATAAATTAGATGAAAAAGAATTAGAGAAAGTATTTAAATTTTTTGGAGAAGAAAAAGAAAGCAAATTTATTGCAAGAAGTATTATTAAAGAAAGATTAAAGAATAAAATAGACACCCAAACTCTTGTTAAAATCATAGAAAAGACAAAAAGAAAAAAAAATTTTAAAGTACATAGTGCCACTAAAGTTTTTCAGGCTTTAAGAATTTTGGTTAACAAGGAGATTAGTGAGTTAATTTATGGACTTATTAATGCAGCCAAAGTTTTAAAAAAAGACGGATTGTTAGTTGTTGTTACTTTTCATTCATTAGAAGATAAGATTGTAAAATATTTTTTTAAAAGTCTTTCTGAAAAAAAAAGCATATCTAGATATGTTCCAGTCATGGAACAAGCTGAAACTTTGTTTGAATTAATTGAAAAAAAAGCAATTATTCCTTCTAAAAAAGAAATAAATGAGAATTTACCTTCACGCTCTGCAAAACTTAGATATGTAAAAAAGAAAACTGATTTTTATGATTTTGAAACTGATATTTTAGATCAATTTAAAAATTTAATTGAAATAGAAAATTTTGGAGACAAACTTTGAAAAAGATTGGTCTAATATTTGTTATATTTTTGTTAATTCTATCAACAGCAATTATTAAAAATTCAGCAAAAAAAAATGAAGATGAAATATTTACAGTTAAGGAAAATTTAAGAATTTTAAGCTCTGAATTTGAAAAAATAAAATTGGAACATGATTATCTAAGTTCTTCAGAAAAATTGCTAGAATTTCAATCTCAATTTTTTGAAGATGATTTGGTTCAAAAAAATATTACAAATATAAAAGTTTTAAATTTTAAAAATAAGGACAAAAAAATTCAAGATTTGAAGATAACAAAAGAAAAATGAAACAAACTGGATCAAAAATAATTATTGAAGACTATAAAAATAATTTTATTTATAAAAAAAATGAAACAAACTTGAACATCCAATTTAATAGAGTAGCTTTTATTTTTTTTATTTTTTTTATTATTTACCTTATTTACACTATCCACTTAATTCATTTAGGTACACGTTCATCTAAAGTAGATAAAACTGAAAATACTCCAGTTGTCATTGATAAACTTTATAGAGCAGATATTTTGGATATTAATGGAAATTATTTAGCAAAAACTGTTAGATCAATTGATATAGGTATAAAAACTTCTGATGTAATTGATAAGAAAAAACTTTTACTAAGTTTGAAGATCATTTTTCCAGATAAAGATTTCAGTAAAATTGAAAAAAAACTAAATAAAAAAAAATATTTTTATTTAGAGAAGAAAATTTCAGAAGAGAATTATGAAAAGATAATGAAGCTTGGAGACAAATCAATAAAACCTGAGGAAAAGGTTTTAAGAATGTACCCTCAAAAAAATCTTTTTAGTCATATTATTGGTCAAATAGACGATGATAATAATGGAATTTCAGGCCTTGAAAAATCTTTTAATGAAATTTTAAGAAAATCAAAAAAAGATATAAAATTAACAGTTGATAAAGATGTACAGTTTTTAATACGAAAAGAATTAATCAAATATCAGGAAATTTTTAAAAGCAAAGGTAGTGCAGCTATATTAATGAATATAAATAATGGACATATACTTTCACTTATTTCATTGCCAGATTTTAATCCAAATGAAAGACAGAATTTAACTGATGTCAATTTCATTAATAGAGTTACTAAAGGAACTTACGAGCTTGGTTCAGTTTTCAAACCTTTTACATTTGCAAGTGCATTAAATGAAAATTTAATAAAACCAGAAACTGAGTTTTTAGATTTACCTAAATCTATTAACTGTGACAAACATAGGATTGGAGAGTATGATAATAAAATTCCAACTGATTTAACAGCTGAAGAGATTTTAATTAGATCAGGAAATATTGGTTCTGTCAGAATAGGTCAAAAAATTGGATCTAATAAACATAAGTCTTTTTTAGAAAAAATAGGTGTGTTGAGTCAAATTAACTTTGATATTGATGAAGTGGCTCCACAAAAAAACTATAATTTTGGAAAATGTAAATTAGCAACAGTCTCATTTGGTCATGGAGTTGCAACCACAGTTCTCCAGCTAGCAAAAGGTTATGCGGTAATATCAAATGGTGGTTATGATGTTAAACCAACATTAATTGATAAAAATGATAAAAAAAGTAAAAGATTGCTTAATAAGGGAGTTTCAGAACAAGTCGTTACAGTTTTAAGAAAAATAGTTAATACAGAAGAAGGCACTGCAAAATTTGCAAATGTTGCAAACTATGAAATTGGCGGCAAAACAGGAACTGCAGACCAACCAAAAGATGGATCTTATTCTGAAGCAAAAATAAATACTTTTGCCTCAATATTTCCAACATCAAATCCACAATTTGTATTCATTGTAATGCTGGACACACCACAAAAAGCAAAAGATTATTATTATAAATATAGACATCGAAAAGGTGGTTGGAAGGGAACTTTATATAATACAGCAGGATGGACTTCGGTCGAGGTAGCAGGAAAAATAATGGATAAAATTGGGCCTATTTTAGCCACAAAATATCTAGAAATTAATTAATTATGTTCCTTGGTGATTATTTTCAAAATATTAAAGCTACCTATAAAAAATTTTTTTTTTCAGGAATTTCCTTTGATAGCGCTCAAGTAAAAAAAAATTATATTTTTTTTGCAATTAAAGGAAATAAAGTCGATGGTAATAATTTTATACCATCTGCAATTTCTAATGGTGCAAAAATAATCATTACTGAAAAAAAAATTAAAGGGTTAAAAAACGGTATTTTATTTATTCAATCAAATAATATAAGAAAATTATTAGCCGAAATATCTTTTAAAATTAATAAAAAAATTCCTGATAATATTATTGCAGTTACAGGAACTAATGGAAAATCATCTGTTGCAGATTTCTATTATCAAATATTAGATTTAAACAAAAAAAAAGTTGCCTCAATTGGAACTTTAGGAATTAAATCAAAAAAATTTAAAAAAGATTTATCAAATACTACAATAGATCCAATTCAATTGAGTATAATTTTAAGTAATCTAAAAAAGCAAAATATCAATAATGTTATTATGGAAGCTTCTAGTCATGGCTTAAGCCAAAATAGGTTGGATGGGCTATCTTTTAATACAGGAATATTTACAAATTTATCCCAAGATCATATGGATTATCACAATAATATTAAAGATTACTTAAAGGCTAAACTCTATTTATTTGAAAAATTAATTAAAAAAAATGGAAATATAATAACTGACGAAAAAATATCAGAATATAATCAGATAAAAAAAATAGCATCAAAAAAGAATTTAAATCTTTTTTCATTATTAGATGAAAAAAATAATTTTAAATTTTTATCTCATCAATTTGAAGATGAATCTCAATTATTAAGAATAAAATACAATAATTCTACATACAAAATTAAACTAAATTTAATAGGAAAAGTTCAATTAAAAAATATTCTAATGGCAACAATTGCAGCAATAAAAAGTAATATTAGTATTAAAGATATTTTTAAGGTTATACCAAGAATTAAATCTGTAAATGGAAGGTTTGAAAAAATTGGTAAAATTAAAAATAATTCTAAAGTAATTTTAGATTATGCGCATACACCTGATGCTTTAAAAACTTGTCTAAAAAATTTAAAAGAGCAATTTCCAGATCACAAAGTTTCTTTGGTGTTTGGGTGTGGGGGTAATAGAGATCAGAATAAAAGAGCTAAAATGGGTAAAATTGCAGACCTTTATTCTGATAAAATCTATCTTACAGATGATAATCCAAGATCGGAGCAACCAAGCAAAATCAGAAAAGACATTAAAAAAGGGATAAAAAAGCAAAAAGTTTTTGAGTTCACAAGTAGAGCAAGAGCAATTTCAAAAGCAATAGACAATTTAAATATAGGAGAAATTTTACTAGTAGCTGGCAAAGGTCACGAAACAGTTCAGGAAATTGGTGAGAAAAAAATCTTTTTTTCAGATAAAAAAATTATTCTCAATGCAATAAAAATAAAAAATATAACTTTATCAAATAATTTGAAAGCAAATATAATTAATGAGCTTTCTGGTGAAAAAAAAATATCTCCAGCAGTTTCCTTAAAGCATGCAAGAATTAATTCTAAAGAAATAAAAAAAAATGATATTTTTTTTGCAATTAAAGGAAAAAAAAATAATGGTAATAAATTTGTAAGTGAGGCTTTTAATAAAAAAGCATCAGTTGCAATAGTAAATACAATTAATAAAAATAATAGTAGAAAAAATCAAGTAAGGGTAAATGATACTTTAAAATTTTTAACAAAAATCTCAAAAATTTACAGGCAAAATATAGATACTAAAATCATAGCTATTACAGGTAGTTGTGGAAAAACAACTTTAAAAGAATTATTAGGAAATTCATTAAAACAACTTTCAAAAGTAAGTATTTCTCCTAAGTCATATAATAATAAATATGGTGTTCCTTTAAGTCTATTTAACTTAAATCCAAAAGACAATTATGGAGTTTTAGAAATTGGAATGGATAAAAAAGGGGAAATTGATCATCTTTCTAAAATTGTTCAACCTGATGTGAGCGTAATTACGAATATTAGTTACGCGCATGTTAAGAATTTTAAAAGTATTAGCCAAATTGCATTGGCAAAAGCAGAAATAATTAATAATACAAAAAATAATGGTTTTATAATTCTAAATGCAGACGATAATTTTTTTAATATGCATAAAAAAATAGCTATTAAAAAAAACTTAAAAATTTTATCATTTGGAATTAGAAACAAAAATTCAAATATAAAACTTATCAATATTAAAAAAGAGGCTAAAAAATATAAAGCAACTATTAAAGTAAATAACATTAAAACCTATTTTTCATTAAAAAATGATTTTCAAAATAATATCTTAAATATTCTGTCTGCTCTGACAGTAATGAGTATCTATTTAGATATTTCCAAAATTGATAAAAATATTTTTTATAATTTTAAAACACCAGATGGTAGAGGAGATATTTCCAAAATTAGACACAAGAATAAACTCTTAAATTTGATAGACGAAAGTTATAATTCAAATCCATTATCGCTTAAATCAGCTATTCTCAACTTTGATAAAATTAAATCAAATAAATCAAAAAAATATTTATTATTAGGTGATATGTTAGAACTTGGGAAATACTCCAAAAAACTTCATCAATCTATTGGTAGAATAATTAATAGAACAAAGATCGATAAAGTCTTTGTTAAGGGACATAAAATTTTATTTACTTACAATTCAATTACAAAATTAAAAAGAGGCGGAATATTAAATAATAATTCTGAGATTATTAATTTGATTAAAAATGATTTAAATAATAATGATTATCTTATGGTAAAGGCTTCAAATGCTACAGGATTCAATATGATGATAAATAGTATGAAAGGTTTAAAATAAATGCTTTATCATTTTTTATTAAATTTTGTAGATACTTTTGGGTTTTTAAATGTATTTAAATATATAACTTTTAGAACAGGATTATCTTTATTTACTTCACTCATTATTGTTTTGTTAATAGGTGGACCTTTTATTAATTTTTTTTCTAATAGAAAAATTGTTAATCCTATTCGCAATGATGGTCCAGAAGACCATATAATCAAAAAAATTGGTACTCCAACTATGGGAGGAGTAATTATCTTATTTGGACTGTTAGTTTCAGTTCTATGTTGGGGGGACCTATCTAATATAAGTGTTTTATTTTGCGTTTATATTACAATTTCATTTGGTTTACTTGGTGCATTTGATGATTATAAAAAAATACAACACGATAATTCGTCAGGGATTTCATCTAAATTTAAAATATTATCACAAATTATTTTAGCAATTTCAGGAATTAGTTTTTTTATATATTTTGTAGATTATCAAGAAATTACTAATTTATATTTCCCGTTTTTTAAAAACTTAATAATTAATCTTGGATGGTTTTTTATTCCTTTCTCAGTATTTGTAATAGTTGGGTCATCTAATGCGGTAAATTTAACAGACGGATTAGATGGATTGGCTACTGTGCCTGTAATTCTAGTTGCAGGTTGTTTTGCATTTATAAGTTATGTAACTGGAAATATAGTTTTTTCTGACTATTTGCAGATACCTTACATTGAAGGTACGGGTGAAGTCTCAATTTTTTGTGGTGCTATAATTGGATCCTGTTTAGGTTTTTTATGGTTTAATGCGCCACCAGCAAAAATTTTTATGGGTGACACAGGTTCCCTAGCACTTGGCGGTTCTTTGGGAGCTGTAGGTATAATAACAAAACATGAAATTGTATTAGCGATAACAGGTGGACTATTTGTTCTTGAGGCTGTTTCAGTAATGGTTCAAGTTATTTCTTTCAAACTAACTGGAAAAAGAATTTTTAGAATGGCACCTATACACCATCATTTTGAAAAAAAAGGTTGGCCAGAGTCAACTGTTGTAATTAGGTTTTGGATTATTTCTATTATTCTAGCAATGATAGGTCTAGCCACTTTAAAACTAAGGTAATGACAAAAAGTAAAAATATTTTTTTAGGAAAAAAAATATTAATTTATGGACTTGGTAAAAGTGGTATTTCTTCTTATAAATTTTTAAACAACAAAGCCAAAGTTTATTTGTTTGATGATAATTTAAAAAAAAAAATCAAGTGTAAATCAAATCAAAAACTAAAAGATATAAAAGAAGTATCTGAAATAAAATTTGATAAAATTATTATTAGTCCAGGTATAGATATTTCTAACTGTAGATTAGCTAACATCTTAAAAAAAAACCTCTCTAAAATTTTTACTGACCTGGACGTTTTTTACTCATTTTATAAAAATAAAAGTATTGCTATTACAGGAACTAACGGAAAATCAACTTCTGCACAAATTTTACATGAAGTTTTGATGGATCAAAAATATGACTCAAGATTAATTGGTAATATTGGCAATCCTGCTTTATCTGAGAAACAAATTACTAAAAAAACTGTATTTGTTATTGAGGCATCATCCTATCAATTAGATTACAGTAAAATATTTACTTCAAAATATGCACTAATACTTAATATTAGTCCTGACCATTTAGAAAGACACAAAAATTTAAAAAACTATGTTAATGCTAAATTCAAATTATTAAACTCTCAAACAAATAAATCTATTGCATTAGTAAAAGAAAATGATCCATTAATAAGTAAAGTTATTAAGAAAGGTAAATTTAAACAAAAAATTATCAAAGTAGACACCTTAAAAAATGATAAAATTTTTAATCAATTAAAAAATCAATATTTTTTATCTTTTGGAAACAAAGAAAATCTTTCTTTTATTTTGAAAATTTCAAAAATATTAAAATTAGATAATAAAAAATTATTTAGAACTTTAAATAATTTTAAAGGGTTAAAGTACCGGCAACAAATAATTTTTGAAAAAAAAAATCTAACTATAATAAACGACTCAAAGTCAACTAGCTTTGCATCTTCAGAAAATTTGCTTAAAAGTTTTAATAAAGTTTATTGGATTTTAGGTGGTATTCCTAAAAAGAATGATAAATTTAAATTAACGAAAAAAAATTGTGAAAATTTTAAGGCTTTTATATTTGGTAATAATTATAAAGAATTCAAAAAGCATTTAAAAAATAAAATGTTTGTTACAAACTTTGTAAACTTAAAAGATGTATTGAAAAAAATATTATTAGCTATTGAAAAAGAAAAACTACAAAAAAATATAATATTTTTTAGCCCAGCTGGTGCATCATTTGATAGTTTTAAAAATTTTGAAGATAGAGGTCTTTATTTTAATAAACTAGTTAAAAAAATAATTAATGATAAACGATAGTTTTTTATATAAATTTTATTATCAATGGTGGAAAAATATAGATAAATCAATTTTCTTTCTTATAACTCTTTTATTTGCGATTGGGTTATTTTTTTCTCTAGTCTCGACTTCATTAATTGCCTCAGATAAATTAGATACAAACAGTTATTTCTTTTTTTTTAAACACTTAATTTATATTTGTATTGGAATATTTATTATTTTTGTTTTTTCTTCAATTAGTACTGACCAATTATTTAAATATTCGATAATTCTTTTTTTTGTTTCATTAACTTCATTATTTTTGGTTCCAATAATTGGTGCTGAAGTTAAGGGGTCAAAAAGATGGATAGATTTATTTTTTTTACCAAGATTTCAACCAATTGAAATACTAAAACCATTTTTAATTATAATATTAGCTACCATTCTTTGTAACAAAAATATTTCCAATCTCTATTTTAAATATTTAATATCAATCTTTATAGTCTCTATAGTTTCTTTACTTTTAATTATACAACCAGATATCGGTCAAACTTTGCTAGTGATATTTTCTTGGGCTATTTTAATTTTTACCTCAGGTATTAATATTTTTTTTCTTTTAGGTTTTTCTTTGTTTGCATTAAGTTTTTTGATTTACTTGATCATTTATATTCCCAGGTTTGACTATATTCAAAGCAGAATACTTTCTTTTTTTGATAGAGATGCTGGTACTCATAATTTTCAATCTGAAAAAGCAATTGAGTCAATTACTAGTGGTGGTTTTTTTGGAAAGGGAATTGGAGAAGGTGTATTAAAAAATAGAGTTCCAGAAGCACATACTGATTACATTATATCAGTAATTTCAGAGGAGTTTGGTGTTGTTGCCATAATATTAATATTATTATTGTTTTTAGTATTTATTTATATGGTTTTTAAAAAAATTAATTTTGAAAAAAGTGAAAAAATAAAATTAGCCTTAATTGGCTGTATTAGCTTAATTTTAATGCAGGCTACAATTCATATAGGAGTAAATATTAGATTATTTCCAACTACAGGAATGACATTACCATTTTTAAGTTATGGTGGCTCCTCAATTGTAAGTGTTTCAATATTATCAGGAATAATTTTAAATTTGACTAAGAGAAAAATAAATTATTAGAAATGAAAAAAAAAATTTTAATTTCTACAGGTGGATCTGGTGGACATGTAATGCCAGCAATTACGATTTATGATCATTTAAAAAGTCATTATGAGGTTATGATTTCTACTGATCTGAGAGGTTTTAAATATTTAGATAGTGAAAAATATAAAACTTTTTTAATTGATACTCCTAGGTTAAATAGATTAATTTTAATGCCATTTTCAATTTTTGTTGTATTTTTTTTAACTTTAAAATCTTTATTTTTGTTTAAAAGAGAAAAAATTAATATGTTGATTTCTACAGGGGGCTACATGTCTTTACCACTTTGCTTAGCTGCTAAAATATTAAAAATCAAAATTTTGTTATTAGAACCTAATATGATTATCGGAAGAGCAAATAAGCTTTTCTTAAATTTTTGTGAAAAGATAATATGTTATGATAGTAATATTATTAATTTCCCAAAAAAATTTGTAAATAAGTTGATTGTACTTTCTCCACTTTTAAGGAAAAAATATTATGAAAGAAATAATAATTTAAAGAAAGATAAAAAATTTACTGTAATTGTTATAGGCGGAAGTCAAGGGGCGAAAATATTTGATGAATTATTACATCAGACCTTTATAAAAATTTCAAAAATAAGACCACTAAAAATAATTCATCAAACAAATGAAACAAATATTAATTTTCTTAAAAAACTTTATTTAACAAATGAGATTGAAAATATTGTTTTTAAATTTGATCAAAATTTAGATAAATTATTAAATCAAGCAGATTTATGTATAACAAGAGCTGGTGCATCTAGTTTAGCTGAAATTGCAAGTTTTAATATACCTTTCATAGCCATTCCTTTGCCCACTTCCAAAGATGACCATCAGCTTCAAAATGCTAAATATTATGAAAAAAAAAATTGTTGCTGGATAATTGATCAAACTAATTTTGACCAACTTAAATTTGAAAACTTAATGTTGGATATTTTAAAAGATGATGATGATTTTATAATGAAAAAAAATAACCTAGAAAATTTAAATTATGAAAATACATGGAATAATGTTAATCAAAATTTACTAAAAATAATAAATGAAAATTAAATTAGCTAAATCTGAAATAATTCACTTTGTTGGTATTGGTGGCATAGGCATGAGTGGCTTGTCTTTGATAATGAAAGGCAAAGGCTTTAAAGTTCAGGGTAGTGATATTTCTAGCAATAAAAATATTGAAAGATTAAAAAAAGAAAAAATTAAGATTTCAATTGGCCACAAAAAGCAAAATATAAATAAAGCAACTATTGTAGTTGTTTCATCTGCAATAAAAAAAAATAATCCAGAATTAATTGAAGCTAAAAAAAAACAGTTACCAGTTTATAAAAGAGGGGAAATGTTGGCACATATAGTGTCTTTAACTAAAAATATTGTAGTTGTAGGTTCACACGGTAAAACGACCACAACTTCATTAATAGCTTCAATTTTTCAAGAGACCAAAATAGATCCAACTATAATTAATGGTGGTGTGATTAACTCTATAAATAATTCAGCAAAATTAGGTAAAAGTGATTGGTCTATTTTGGAAGCAGATGAGTCTGATGGTAGCTTTGTTTATATCCCTCCAACCTATTCAATAATTACAAATATAGATAGAGAACATATGGATTTTTATAGTTCCATGAAAGAGCTTAATGAATATTTTATTAAATTTGTAAATAAAGTTCCATCTTTTGGAAAATCTTTTATTTGTTTAGATGATAACAACAATAAAAGTTTAATTAAAAATTTAAAAAATAAGAATTTTTACACTTATGGTTTAGACCCAAAATCAAATTTTTGTATTAAAAATATAAAACAATTTCGAGAATATTCAGAATTTGATTTAAAAATAATTCTACCAAATAAAAAAAATAAATTAATTAAGAAAATTAGAATACCCTTATTGGGTCTTCATAATATCAGAAATTCTGTTGCAGCTGCAGCATTATCAATAACTGTTGGGTTGACAGTATCAAACATTAAGAAAGGCTTAAAAAATTTTAAAGGAGTACAAAGACGATTTAATAAAATTTTTACATATAATGAAGTAGATTTTTTTGATGATTATGCGCACCATCCCACAGAAATAAAAGTTGTTCTTGATGGGGTAAATAATGTTTACAATAATTATGAAAAAATATGCATATTTCAGCCTCATAGAATTTCAAGATTAAAAGATTTAAAAAAAGAATTTACTCATGCTTTTAGAGGTGCAGATAAGGTAATCCTGTTTCCAATTTATACTGCTGGAGAAAAAATTAAATTAGGATTTAGTTATTTAAATTTTGCAAAAGAACTAATTAAGAACTCAAAAGTAAAGTTATTTTTAGTAGATGATAAATATCAGTTAGCAAAATATATTAAAAATAACATTTATGGAAAAAAAATAGTTATTGGGATGGGTGCAGGTACCATATCAGCATGGATGAGAGAGTTACCTAAATTATTATAATGAATATTAATCTCGAAGAATTATCGTCAGAATTTAACAACAATGTAAAATTTGACTATGATTTAAAAAAAAAAAATTGGTTTAATATAGGTGGCAAAACCAAAATTTTTTATAAAGCTGATAATTTAAAAGAGCTAATCAAATTCTTAAAAAAAATTGAAAACAAGGTGAAAATTTTTGTTCTGTCTGGTGGATCAAATACTCTAATCACTGACAGTACATATGACGGTGTGGTAATTAAGCTTTCAAATAACTTTAGCAATATGTCACTTTTATCTGAAGATATAATTATAGCGGGAAGTGCAGTTGGAGATAAATCACTTTCAGAATATGCTATGAGTAATAGTTTGGGCGGATTTGAATTTCTCTCATGTATACCAGGGACAGTAGGTGGAGGAATAAAGATGAACGCTGGTTGCTTTGGAAGAGAGTTTAAAGATATCTTAATATCAATTCAAGCAATCAACAAGTCAGGACAAGTTATTACAATACCAGCTAAAGAAATTAAATTTAAATATAGAGACAGTGGGTTGTCTGATGATTTAATTTTTTTAAGCGCTTCTTTTAAAGGTTTTAAAAAGAATTCAGATTTAATTCAAAAAGAGATGAAAGAATTAAAAGAAAAAAAAGAAAAAGCCCAACCAACAAGAATTAAAACAAGTGGTAGCACTTTTAAAAATCCAATAGGGCAGTCAGATAAAAAGGTTTGGCAATTGATAAAAGAGTCAGTTTCTATTGAGAAATCTTTTGGTGATGCTTGTATTTCAGAAAAGCATTGTAATTTTTTTGTAAATAAAGGAAATGCTGAGTTCAAAGATATGAAAAAATTGATAGAATTTGTTTCTGAAAATGTTTTAAAAAAAACTGGTATAAAGTTAGAAACAGAAATTAAAATTTTAGAATAAATTGAAAAAAAAAATACTCATAATTTCAGGAGGAATCTCAAAGGAAAGATTAATAAGTCTTGATACCGGGTTGCAAGTTGCAAAAGAATTAAAAAAAAATGGCTATAAGGTAAAAATTTCAGAACCAGACAATCAACTTGCTAGAAGTATTAATCAGTTTAAACCAAATATTATTTTTAATGCTTTGCACGGACAATTTGGTGAAGACGGATACATACAAACAATTCTTGAAGGATTTAAAATTCCATACACACACTCCGGTACAGTGGCTTCAGCTTTGGCAATGGATAAAGAAATTTCAAAGAAAATTTTTATTAAAAATAAAATTTCTACACCAAAATTTATTAAATATTCATATGATAAAAAAAATTTAGATTTAATAAAAACAATTGAAAAAAAATTAAAATTTCCAGTAGTATTAAAACCAATTAATGAAGGTTCAAGCGTGAATGTTTTCATTTGTACTAAAAAAAATATTTCAAAATTTTTGAAATTATTGGAAAGTTACAAACAAATAATTATTGAAGAATTTATTGCTGGAAGAGAAATTCAAGTTGCAATTATGGGACACAAAAAACTAGGTGCAATTGAACTTAAACCTAAAAGAAAGTTTTATGATTATCGGGCTAAATATGATGTTAAAGCAAAAACTGAACATATTATTCCAGTAGAATTATCTAAAAATAAACTTGATGAAGTAATGAACATGGCTCTCAAAGCACATAAAGTTATTGGTTGCAAAGGTGTAACAAGATCAGATTTTAAATTTTATAATAATAAGTTTTATTTATTAGAAATTAATACCCAACCAGGAATGACAAGATTGTCTCTTGTTCCAGAGATAGCAAGATACAAAGGAATAACTTTTATAAAATTAATTGAGTGGATTTTAAAAGATGCATCAACGAAAAAGTAAAAAGATTTTAATATATTTTTTTTTACTTTTCTTAGTGGGCTCAATTAACAATATTAATATTAACAATCTAAAATTTCAAAGTGTTAAAAATATTAATGTTACTGGACTTGAGAACGAGGATAATTCAATTATATCAAAAAAAATAAAAAATTTAAAATTAGACAATATTTATTTAATTAATAAAAAAGATCTTAACACTCTAATTGAGTCTAATAATTTGGTGGAAAAATACTTTATTTTCAAAAAATACCCGTCCTCACTAAATATAAATATTGATAAGACAAGTTTTTTAGCAAGAATTAGTAAAAATGGTAAAATTTATGATTTAGGTTCAAATGGAAAACTTATCGAAAATAAGTATTCTAATAATCAATTACCTTTTGTGTTTGGAAATCCTGAAATTATCGAATTCTTTAATATTAAAAAAATCATAGATGAGTCCCAAATATCTTTTGAAGAAATAGAAAGTTTATATTTTTTTTTATCTAAAAGATGGGATTTAGAATTAAGAAATAATATAATTATAAGATTACCTAATGATAATATTAAAGAAAGTTTAAAATTAGCATCAGAATTTTTGCATAATAATGAATTTAAAGATATTAAAATAATTGATGCAAGAATTAAAAATCAAATTATTTTAAATGATTGAAGAGCCAGATTTTGAAACATTTCTCTATATTTCTGAAAACCAATATACAATATTTGTTGATGATAAAAAAAATTCAAAAAATTTATACAAACAAGAATTTAAAATTGACGATAAAATAAATCCAGATGATTTAAGTTATTTACCAAAATTTCTTGATGAAAATATTTATAGAATAGAAAAATTAGTAGGTAACTTTATTAAAGATATTACTCTAATAATTGAAAATGATAAAATTTTAAATACTGATATAGGAATAAAAAAAAAAGATACCGAACAACTCCAAAATCAAGATAATATAAAAAATTATTTAATGGAGGTTAAAGACTCATTTAAAGAAAACTATCAAGATCAAGTTATTATGCATATGCTAATTAATGATTCTGATGAAAATAGTATAAAAAATTTATCACACGATTCTGATACTAATGAAGGATATTTATATTTGTCAGTGAAATTTATATCTATTTCAAACAACCTAACTTCTGTATTTGAAAAGTTGTTAGAAAAACATCAAATTCAAGTCAATCAGTATATGTCAGGAGAATATATACAGAGTTTTTTTGGTACAGATATTAGTGAACTATCAATTATGGCTAGTAAATTAAAAAATGGCTTAAATAAAAATGAAATAACATTAGTTTCAAAAAATACTGAAAATAAGGGATTTTTTGAAAAATTTTTTCAATTATTTAGTTAGTATTGTTTTTTCCAGTAATATTTGTTGTTTTTAATATTGGTCAAAAACAAATTAAAAGTCCTGTGTGTCTTATTTAACTCAAAAAACAATTAAAAGTAATGTCTCATTTAATGGTGTAGCACTGCACAGTGGATTAAATGTAAATATTTGTATTAAACCAGCTTCACCAAATTTTGGTATTGTTTTTAAAAGAATTGATCACAAAATAAATAACTTGATCTACCCAAATTTTATGCATGTCACAAATACATCATTAAATACAACTATTGAAAACGAATTTGGTATTAAAGTTTCAACTATAGAACATTTGATGGGAGCATTGTTTGGGCTTGGTATTGATAATGCATTAATAGAGATTGATAATGAGGAAGTTCCAATTTTAGATGGTTCTGCAAAAGAATTTATAGAAAAAATCATAAATACTGGAGTAACTGTAAGTGACGCTCCAATTAAGATTATTAAGATTAATAGAGAAATAAAATATACAGATGGTGATAGATTTATTTCGATACAACCTTCTACTTTAAGTTTAGAAATAGATTTTGAACTTAAATATAAAAACCAGATTATTGGAAATCAAAGAAACAAAGTTAAAGTTTTTGAAGATGATTTAACCGATGTTTATAATTCAAGAACATTTTGCTTATTCGAGGATATTGAAATAATTAAAAAGAATGGACTAGCTAAAGGTGGTAGTTTAGAAAATGCGATTGTGGTGAAAGATGACCAAATATTAAATGAGGAAGGTTTAAGAAATAATAAAGAATTCGTTAATCACAAAATATTAGATTGCATTGGAGATTTATATACTTCTGGATATAGAATTATAGCTAGCATTAAATGCTCTCAGGGAGGACATTTTTTAACTAATCAATTATTAAGAAAAGTCTTTCAAAATAAAGAAAATTTTTCAATTTTAGAAATTAAAGAAAAAAATCTACCCCATACACTTATAAACAAAAATATTTTACGCTCTATCGCTTCATAACAAAGACAACTTCCAAAGTGTCCTTTAAATAAGTATAAATCTTATATGAAAATTAATAAATTTTTATTATCCTTTTTTTTCATATTAATACTTGCGTCTTGCTCAAAAGAAGAGGCTAGAAAATCAGTCATAAAAGAAAAAAGTTTAGATCTTCAAGTTTTAGAGACATATGAAGAGGGAATGAATTATTTAGAGGAGGGAGACGCTCTTTATGCTGCTTCAAAATTTAATGAAGCTGAGCTTTTATTCCCACAATCTGAATGGGCTCCAAAATCTGCTTTGATGGCAGCATATGCATATTATTCACAAGATTATCTAAAAGATGCGATAGCAGAGCTAGATAGATTTTTAAAAGTTTACCCGAAACATAAAAATTTAGATTATGTTTATTATTTATTAGCTATTTCGTATTATGAACAGATTGTTGATGAAAAGAAAGATTTACAATCAATCATAAAAGCAAAACAATATTTTGAAATTGTCATTAGAGACTATCAAAAAACTAGTTATGCATTGGACGCAGAATTCAAAATAGATCTGATCAATGATATTTTAGCTGCTAAAGAAATGTATATTGGTCGTTATTATTTTGAAAAAAAGAAATGGATATCAGCAATAAATAGATTTCAAACAATTATTAATGATTATGAAACAACTATATATGCTGAAGAAGCATTACACAGATTGGTAGAAGTTCACTATATAATTGGTTTAAAAGATGAGGCAAAAAAATATGCTAAATTACTTGGATATAATTATCAATCATCAGAATGGTATGAAAATTCTTATAGTTTATTTGATAAAAAATATAAGCGTATAAAAAAAAATAAGATTAAAAATAAGAGTACTTTAAAAAAAATTAAATCATTATTTGAATTTAATGAATAAAAAAGAAATTCAAAAAGATTATAATAAAAAAATTAAATTATTTAACGATTATAGTAAATATTATTATGATAATAGTTCACCAATTGTTTCAGACAAAGAATTTGATGAACTCAAGCATAATATTTTATTGCTTGAAAAAAAATATAATTTTTTAAATTCAAAAAAATCCCCCAGCCAAATAGTTGGTTACAAGCCTTCCAAAAATTTTAACAAATTAAGACATAGAATCCCTATGCTTTCTTTGTCAAATGCTTTTGATGAGAAAGATTTATTAAATTTTGAGAAAAAAATATTAAATTTTATATCTAAGGAAGAAGATTATAAGATTACATACAGTGCAGAACCAAAGATAGATGGCATTTCAGCTTCCTTGATTTATCAAGATGGTAAATTTATAAAGGGATTATCCAGAGGCGATGGTAATGAAGGCGAGGATATAACTAATAATCTTGCAACCATTAAAGATATTCCTAAAAAAATAATAAGTAAAAATTTCCCTAAAGAAATAGATATCAGAGGAGAAGTTTTTATCCAAAATAGTGATTTTAAAAGTTTAAATAAAAAATTTGCAAATCCAAGAAATGCAGCATCTGGTTCATTAAGACAAAAAGATCCAGAAGAAACAAGAAAAATACCCCTCAAATTTATTGCATACACACATGGATATGAAAAAGGTTTAATTGTAAAAAATCAATTTGATTATTTAAAACAATTAAATGAATGGGGCTTTAAAACAAATTCTTTAAATAGTTTAATTACTGGAGTTAAAAATTTATTAATAAATTATGATAAGATTGAAAAAAAAAGAACAGAATTAAATTTTGATATAGATGGCATTGTTTATAAAGTTAATGATTTTAATCTTCAAAAAAGACTTGGATATATTGCAAATGCTCCAAGATGGGCAATAGCTCATAAATTCTCTTCAAATAAAGCAGTTTCTGAAATATTAAATATTGATATTCAAATTGGAAGAACTGGTGCGTTAACACCAGTAGCAAAAATAAAGCCTGTAAATATAGGTGGAGTAGTTGTTTCAAATGCAACTTTACATAATGAAGATGAAATTAATAGAAAAGACGTGAGAATTGGTGATATTGCAAATATAGAACGAGCTGGTGATGTTATACCACATATTTTGTCTGTCGATAAAAGCAAAAGAAATAACAAAAGTTCTAAATTTATATTTCCCAAAAAATGTCCTTCATGTGGATCTGAAACAGTTAAAGAATTCAATACAATAACAAAAAAAAATGACGCTGTAAGAAGATGTACTAGTGAAGGCTACATGTGTGAAAAAATAGCTATAGAGAAATTAAAACATTTTGTATCGAAAGATGCTTTTAATATTGAAGGTTTTGGAAAAAAAATTGTAGAAAATTTTTGGAAACTCAAATTGTTAAAATTTCCGCAAGATATTTTTAAATTAGATTTTAAAAAAATAGAAAATCTTGAAGGTTGGGGCCATCAATCAATGCAGAATTTAAAATATTCAATTAATCAAAAAAAAAATATTTCTCTAGATAAGTTAATATACTCATTGGGTATAAGACATATTGGATTAGAAAATGCAAAAATTTTATCAAAATATTTTAAGTCATTTTCAAAATTTAAGAGTTTATCAAAAGATAAAAATTTTAATGATCTATTAAATATTGATGGGATCGGAGAAACTCAGCTCAATTCAATTAAATTTTTTTTTAATAATAAAGATAATATGAACATCTTAAATGAATTAGAAAAAATCTTAGTTATTAAAGATGCTAAAATTCAGGATGCAAGTGGTTTGTTAAAAGATAAAACATTCATGTTAACAGGAAAACTAAATGGTATCAGTAGGGCAGAAGCAAAATCTTTAATAGAGGAAAATTCTGGAACATCTGTAAGCAGTATAACAAAAAAATTAAACTATTTAATTATTGGAGAAAAGCCGACGAGAAAAAAAGTTGATATGGCTAAAGAACTTAACATTTCTATATTAGATCAAAAACAATTTTTAAAAATGCTAAATAAAACTGGCTAACCATTTTCTTTCTTTTACATTTAGAAATTTTGAAATTTTTGAATAAACATATAAATGATATTTAAAGAGATAGTTTTTTTCAAGCTTAGTAAGAAGATTAAAATTGATTAATTCTTTCTCTAGCGGTGCAAGAGTTAAGTTTTCAAAAAAAATTTTGTTTTTAACTTTATTGACGTAAACTAAATTCTCTATTCTAATACCAAATTTTCCTTTTTTGTAATAACCTGGTTCATTACTTAAAATCATACCTTCTTTAATTTTAATGTTATTTAATTTTGAAATAGACTGTGGACCTTCATGGACATTTAGAAAAAAACCTACACCATGACCAGTGCCATGAGCGTAATCTAAATTACTTTTATTTAAGTATTTTCTGGCTCTTTTATCTATTTTTTTTCCAATGTTATCTTTAAGTAAATTTGTAGTGGCTACAGCGATATGTCCTTTTAAAACTTTAGTGTAAATATTTTTAATATTTTGTTTTGGCTCTGAAAAACAGAGTGTTCTAGTAACATCTGTTGTTCCATATTTATACTGTCCTCCAGAGTCACACAAAAAAATATCATTTTTCTTAATAAATTTACAATTTTCTTTCTTGGCTCTGTAGTGAACAATCGCTCCATTTGCTCCAGACCCGGCAATGGTATCAAAACTTGGATACAAATAATTCCTATTTTTTTTTCTAAATTGTTCCAATTTTATTTGAGCATCTACTTCAGTGATTTTTTTTTTATTAATATTTTTAATCCAATAAATAAATTTTGTTAGAGCAACACCATCTAGAATATGGGAGTTAATCATATTTTTGATTTCAGTTTTATTTTTTATTGCTTTTAAAAGATATGTTGGGTCTTCTCTACTTATTATATCAAATTTAGATTTAATAATATTTTCATAGAAAACAGAACATGATTTATTGTCAATTATAAAATTTTTTCCATTTATTAATAAAATTTTTTTTTGTAGGTCGTTTATATTAATCAATTGGTTTTTATTGATTATTTTTTTCTTAATTAATATTTTTGCTTTTTTAGGTTCTGTTATTAAAAAAATTTTTTTCGACTTATTGATTATTAATCTACAGTTAGGTATTGGACTATTAGGTACATCATTTCCTCTAATATTTAAAATCCATGCCACATTTTCAGGAGCTGTTATAAATAAATTATCAGCTCTTTTTTTCTTTAAGTAATTAACAATCTTATTAATTTTTGATCTTTTATTTTCTCCAACTATTTCATCTTTAAGAGAAAAAAAAGGAGCGTCATTACTAATTTTATCGATTTTAATCTCGTCTATTAAATTATTAGATATAAATTTTACCTGGTTTTGACTTAAAAAGTATTTTTTAATTTGCTTATAGGTAAAAAGTTTTGGATCAAGTCCTAATTTCAAATTATTAAATAACTTACAATTAATTATTTTTTCATAGCTAAAAATTTGAAAATTTTTTCCAGACTCTATCTCACTTTGAATTGTATATCTGCCATCTGTAAATAAATAGTTTTTATTTTTTAAAATTACAGCTAATCCAGCTGATCCACTAAAATTTGAGATTATTTTTAATCTATTTATTTTTGAATATTCAGTAAAGTAATCATTATTTTTAGGTATGACATAACCATCAATACCATATTTTTTGAATTTTTTTTTTAAACTATTTATTCTTTTTTTCATTTAATTCTTTTTTGATATCTTATCCATCCAGGACTTCTTGTTCCTTCTTCAATTTCAAGGTCTTGATTAAAATCAAAATCTTGACCATCATCAATTTCATCATCAAAAAAAGAATTTTTTTCTAAATATTTTTCTGGCAATTCCTCAATAAATCTTGAGGCCATACTATCGATCCAATCACCTTGATAAAACCTGTTCATAGAGAAAGAAATTATTGCTTTTTTTTTAGCTCTTGTAATTCCAACGTAAGCAAGTCGTCGTTCCTCTTCAAGACCATTTTGCCCTTTTTCCTCAATTGATTTTTGATGAGGAAACAATCCTTCTTCCCAACCAGGAAGAAAAACAACATCAAATTCTAGTCCTTTGGCAGCATGCATAGTCATCATATTAATCTTTTCTCCATCCCAATCTTGGTCAATTGAAGTTGCAAGAGACACATGTTCCAAAAAACTTTCTAAATTATCAAATTCTTTCATTGCACTTATTAATTCTTTAATATTTTCTAATCTATTTTCATTATCTAAATCTTTTTTGTTTTTTAACATAGCTGAGTAGCCAGACTCATCTAAAACAGTCTGTAGTAGTTTTACGTGATTAATCTTTTTAATATTAATATCATTTCTCCATTTATTTAATGCATTGAGAAAAAAATTAAGACCCATTTTTGTTTTTGGTTTTATCAAATTTTGGTCAATCATTTTTTTTGCAGCCGATTCTAAACTCAAATTATTTTTTTTGCCAAATTCATGAACAGTTTTCAAAGTGGTATCTCCAATCGATCTTTTAGGATTATTGACTATTCTTTCAAAAGCCAAATCATCTTTTTCTTGATGGATTAATCTTAAATATGCAACACAATCTTTAATTTCTGCTCTTTCATAAAATTTTGTACCACCTAAAATTCTATAAGGCATACCAATTTTGAGAAATCTTTCCTCAAATTCTCTTGTTTGAAATATTGCTCTTACTAAAATAGCCATTTCATTAAATGAATATTTTTTTTTTAATTTTTTTTCAATTTCATCAGAAATACCTATCGCTTCATCTTTACCGTTCTTAAAACAATTTAACTTAACCAAATCTCCTTCTTCCATTTCACTTATAAGAGTCTTGCCCACTCTATTTTGATTATTTGCAATTAGATTTGACGCAACAGATAAAATATTTTGAGAGGATCTATAATTTTGTTCAAGTCTTATGACTTTTGTGTTTTTATAAACTTGATCAAATTCTAAAAAGTTTTTAATCTCAGCACCTCGCCAACTATAAATAGATTGATCATCATCGCCCACACAACATAAATTTTTTGTTTTCTCTGATAATAAATTTAACCATTTGCTTTGAATAAAATTAGTATCTTGATATTCATCAACCAAAATATATTTGAAGTTGGTAGAATAAATTTGTCTTATATCTGGATAGTTTTCTAAAATTTTTACAGTATGTAAAATTAGATCTCCAAAATCACATGAATTTAAATCTATTAATTTTTGTTGATAAATTTTGTATAGAGGTAAAATAGTTCTTTCATAAACATCCTTGTTATTTATTATAACCTCTGAAGGGTAGTATCCTTTATTTTTCCAGCGATCAATTATTGCCAATATAAACCTTGGAGCTAATTGTTTAATGTCAATATTTTCACTTTTACAAATATTCTTGATAAGTCTTGTTTGGTCGTCTGTATCTATAATTGTAAAGTTTGAATTAAGTTTAGCTGCAGTTGCATGTTTTCTTAAAATTTTTGCACAAATGGAGTGAAATGTGCCAAGCCAAGATAATCCGGTTGCAGCTGATCCGAGCATTTTACTTACTCTATTTTGCATTTCTTTTGCAGCTTTATTGGTAAATGTTACTGATAGAATTTGATTAGGAAATGCTTTTTTTTCTTTAATTATATGTGCAATTCTTGATGTTAAAACTTTTGTTTTTCCAGATCCAGCGCCTGCAACAATCAATAAAGGTCCCTCTAAATATAATACAGCTTCTTTTTGGGCTTTATTTAAGTTATTTAGATAATCTGAGTTTATCATTTAAAATAATTCTTTATAAGCTTTAATCACATGTTGAGCAAATTTAAACATAATTTTAAGATCTTTAAAAAGATAGATCATATTAAAAATAGTCTATTAAAAAAAAAATTAAACAAATTAAATAACTTATTAAAGATCAAGTTAATCAAATTAAATACTTTTTTAAAGATCAAATTAATCAAACTAAATTTTCTTTCCAAAAAGAAAAAATTAACATTTAAAATTAACAATAGAGCTTCTTATTTTGTATTGGGGGTAATTTTTTTTATATTATCTTATTTATCCATACCATATTTTTATAATAACGATAAGTTAATTAATAAAGTAGAGAGTGAATTATCAAAAAATTTGAATATAGATTTTAACTTATCAGAAAATTTTAGTTATAGTTTTTTCCCAAGACCTTATTTTACTTTTGAACAAGTTTCATTTTTAAATCAATTTAAAAATTCAGGTAAGATCAAAGTTGACATTCCAATTAATAAGTTATTATTTTTGGAAAATTTACAAATTAAAGATATTATTCTTAGTAATGTAAATTTTGATGTTAATAAAAAAAACTATAATTTTTTTACAAAACTTTTAAAAAATGATTTTTCTAATTTCAAGTTTGAAATTAAGAATAGTAATATTTTTTATCGTAATACTAAAAATGATGTTTTATTTATTAACAAAATTGATTATTTAAAATACTATTATGATAAAAAAAAATTATCAAATTTTTTTATTGCAGATAATGAGATATTTAATTTATTCTATAATGTTAAATTTAATAATGATTTTGTTAATAAAAAAATTACAAGTGTTATAAATTCTAGTTCATTAAATCTTAAAACTGAAATTTATTTAGATTATAAAAAACTAAAAAAAAAAGAAGGTCTAATAAATTTTTATTATAATAAGAAAAAAATTAATGCTAAATATAATTACAGTAAAGACTTATTTGAATTTAATTTTTCTGATAGACCAATTAACCCAAATTTTAACTATGAAGGCATTATCAATTTAAAACCTTTTTTTTTGGAGTCATCAGGTTTGTTTAAAAAAATAAATTCAAAAGAATTTTTAAATCCGAATTCAATTCTGCTTCAATTTTTAAAAACTGAAATACTAAATAATAAAAATTTAAATATGAATACTTCTTTGAATGTAAAACAAATTGATGCACTTGAAGATTTAGATAATGTAGCACTTAAGGTAAAGATAAGAGAAGGTTTAATAGACATAAATGAAACTACACTTAGCTGGCTAAATATAGCTGATTTAAAAATATCAGACAGCTTAATCTTTATGAATAACAATAACTTAGTTTTAGACGCATTAATTACAATTAAGATCAATAATTTTCAGGAATTTTACAAGTTTTTTCAGACACCTCGAAATTATCGAAAAGAAGTAAAAAATATTCAATTTAATCTGAGTTATAATTTTGATCAATTCACTGCTGATTTAAATGATATTAGGATTGATGGATTAATTGATCCAAAAGTAAATAAAAGTCTTAAAAAATTAATTTTAAAAAATAATAAACTTCAAAATAGGATTTATTTTAAAAATTTAATAAACCAAGCAATAAAGTTCTACGCTGGATAGATCATTTTTTTTGGATCTACTATCTTGTCATAGTCCTTTTCATTGATAAGACCAGTTTTTAATGTTTCAAATTTAAGTGTTGTGTTGTTTTTCAGCGCCGTTTTTGCAATTTTTGCAGCATTATCATAACCAATTTTAGGAGCCAAAGCTGTAACAAGCATTAAGGAATTGTCTAAGTGTTCTTGGATTTTTTTTTTATTAGCTTTAATTCCTTTAACACAATAAAGGGCAAAATTTTTTGTGCTATCAGCAATTAGGTCAATAGATTGTAAAATATTATGAGCAATTAAAGGTTTAAAAACATTCAATTCAAAATGTCCATGGGATCCTGCTATAGTGATACCATTATGATTACCAATCACTTTCACACAAACCATAGTAACAGCCTCACATTGTGTTGGATTTACTTTTCCAGGCATAATTGATGACCCAGGTTCGTTTTCAGGTAATATAAGCTCACCGTATCCAGCTCTGGGACCTGATCCTAAAAATCTAATATCATTTGAGATTTTCATTAATGCAACAGCACAAGTGTTTAAAGCTCCTGAGAAATTTACGATAGAGTCATGAGCAGCAAGCTCAGCAAATTTATTTTCAGCTGGTTTAAATGGTATTTTTGTAAATTTAGCAATTTCTTTTACAATTTTTTTATCAAAATGTTTTCTAGAGTTTATTCCTGTTCCAACAGCAGTTCCACCTTGAGCAAGATAAAAAATTTCTTTTAAAGCATATTGAATTCTTTCGATACTTTTTTTTACCTGTACATGATAACCTGAAAATTCTTGTCCAAGAGAAAGAGGAGTTGCATCTTGTAAATGCGTTCTTCCAATTTTAACTATTTTTTTAAATTCTATAGACTTTCTTTTTAATTCTTTTTCTAAAGTTTTTAAATTTGGTAGTAATTTTTTAATAGTTTCTTCAGCTACAGAAATATGCATTGCAGTTGGAAAAACATCGTTTGTTGATTGAGATTTGTTTACATGGTCATTAGGATGAACTGGTTTTTTTGTTCCTTTTCTACCACCTAAAATTTCTATTGCTCGATTAGCAATCACCTCATTAACATTCATATTGGTTTGAGTTCCAGAGCCTGTTTGCCATACTTTAAGAGGAAAATTTTCGTCTAATGCACCTTTTATGACTTCATCCGAGGCTTTGATAATTGCTTTTGAAATTTTATTTGTAATTAATTTATCCCTAGAGTGAACAATTGCAGCTGATCTTTTAATAATAGCAATCGATTTAATTATTGAAATATTAACAAGAATTTTACCAATATTGAAAAATTTATTGG
>ERZ1047985.638-NODE-638-length-26535-cov-5.994675_pt1 | contig 26535 bp, 21 predicted proteins | sample MGYA00383097_ERZ1047985 | MGnify/ENA primary metagenome ERZ1047985 (study PRJEB29581, sample SAMEA5548367) | metagenome | biome: marine; feature: coastal; material: water | depth 50 m | study: Short-term variability in the microbial, nano- and picoplankton...
CGCACAAATAAAACGTATGACTGCTCTAAACACCTTTTGATCTCCCATCGGTTAACAATTGGAAACTAATGTGAATACTCAGAATTCCAAGAGGATGTAAAAAATTCATATTCATATTGATACCTGTGCGCGAACCTCACAAGGGCTCTGCGACTTATGGATACGCCTATCCGTTAGAGCTCAAGCGCTAGGAGAGGAAGAAAGTGTGGGCTTCAGAGAAGGGGAAAAATATGAGCAGTTCGAAAACAGGTTTACGCTTATTTAACTGAGCAACGCGACCAGCTGACTTAAGCTAAACGATAGCGATAATTCTGTTTGAAAGTGCGGAATACATTTATGATAAAAGACCCAAAATTGGTACCGATTGCAAAAAATTATCAAAACTTTCTGGCACATCGAGAGACGCATTTGAAAATGGTTTCAACGGGTGTTGAAAGCATCACGATATGGGTTGAAGCACTCTCCTGCAAGTGTGCAGCATCCATGCAAGAAGAGCTTGTGGCCAAAGGGCTGGCCTCAGCTTTGTTGGTTCATGTGCTTACACCAATCAAAGTCGTCATTTCGTTCGCCACTCAACAGAAAGGATTAGAGCTTTCAAATCGTTAACCGCCGGTTTCATGGAGAAAAGCATCGGATCAAAGAAACGGCTTGCTGTTTCTTGGACTGATTTGCAAATAGTTCAGCTGCTTTGCCGTCAAATGAAGTATAAGTCGCACAGGATCAGCCCCGAGCCGTGACACAGGTCGCCGAATGGTTGAGATAGCTGGCCTGAGTAACGCTGACGCCCAACCGGATGCTGCTTTCGCTACATTCGGATCAAGCTCCAGCCCCCGCCATAGGCTTCAAACGGGCGAAGATCATTGCGCGGAACATGGAAGATCTTGATAATATATATCAAGACTTAATCAAAAGAACAGAATGAGAGACGGTGATCATTTGTATCGCAATGCAAACAATTGCGAATAGCCGAGACATTCCCGCGTAATCCGTATGAGGCCGCGACAGCTTGCTGCTATTATTTGCCAATACGACCCGTTTCAAAACATTTTGTGAAGGTTATCTGCAAAGTCATTCACGCGGCTACGTCGAGTTTAAGCGCCAGGGATCAGCATTGCCCTGTTGGTCTGGCGCGCAGTTGGGCAACAAAACCTCAACGCCATCGGCAGCGATTAATGCCCTGCCTTTCATTCCCCTGCGGTATAAGCCTCTTTGCCAATCGCCGCTTACTGTACAAGCTTATTATAAACGTACATCTTCACGCGGTGCTTGCAAAAGTTAAGCGCCTTCGATCAGCTATGAATTGATACCGGCAAATGTCACACCGCTCAGATCAGCCATCTCTTTTTTCCAAGTTGTAAGATCGGAATGGCGGAACTCGGCCAAGCTTGAATGGCCGCAAGCGCGTGCCAAAACTTGCATCAAAGACACGCTTGCCCCCAAGAAACGGGCCAATCTTTCCGCGCTGACCTGCACATCCAGCTTTTTGCGCAATTCGGGCTTTTGGGTGGCAATCCCGGCGGGGCAATTGTTTGAATTGCACATTCTTGCCGCCACACAGCCCACCGCTTGCATCGCCGAATTTGACAGCGCGATCGCATCAGCCCCCAACGCCATCGCTTTTGCAAAATCTTCAGCAACGCGCAAGCCTCCGGTAATCACCAAGGTCACATCGCGGCCGGCTTTCGCATCCAAATGACGGCGCGCCCGGGCCAAAGCTGGAATGGTTGGAACCGAAATGTGATCCCGAAAGATCAATGGCGCTGCGCCCGTTCCGCCGCCGCGCCCGTCAAGAATGATATAATCCGCGTTTGCCTCCAATGCGAAATCGATATCCTCTTCGATATGGTTCGCGGATAGCTTGAACCCGATTGGAATGCCACCAGAGCGTTCGCGCACTTCATCAGCCAATTTTCGAAAATCTGCGGGCGTTCGCAGATCGGGAAATGTGGCGGGGGAAATTGCGTCTTGACCCGGCTGCAAGCCGCGCACTTGGGCGATTTTACCCTCTACTTTTTCCCCTGGAAGATGCCCGCCCGTGCCGGTTTTGGCCCCTTGTCCACCTTTGAAATGGAACGCCTGCACCTGCGCAGCAAGCGCTGGGTCCCATCCAAATTTGGCCGAAGCCAATTCATAAAAATATCGCGTATTTTCAGCTTGCTCTTCTTGCAGCATGCCCCCTTCACCCGAGCAAATACCGGTGCCGGATAATTCAGCACCCCGCGACAATGCAATTTTAGCCTCTTCGGAGAGGGCGCCAAAGCTCATGTCGGAAATAAACAAGGGGATATCAAGCTGGAGCGGCTTATCTGCTTTTGGCCCGATCATCGTTGAGGTGGCAACGGGAGCCTCATCCAAAAGCGGCTTTTTGGCCATTTGTGCGGTCAGTATTTGAATATCATCCCAACTGGGAAGCGCAGTGCGGGGCACGCCCATCGATCCCATTTCGCCGTGATGGCCAAGCTGCGCAAGGCCATCGCGCGCAAGCGCGTGGATCCTTGCAACTGTTGGTTCTTCGGGCGTTGCCATCGGTTCGGGCATTGCATCTTTGGCTGCGGGCAAAGGCGCGAAATCACCCATTTTCAGATCGCCTAATATGCGATGACTGCCATCGCAGAAAGGTGCATTACCGCTTGATTTGCATTGGCAAAGCGCGGCGCTTTGCGTGGTCTCTGCGGTGAATTTAAGCGGCTTTATATCGGTGCCGCGATGCGATCCGTCACAAAAAGGCTGCGCGGCCGAGCGGCCACAGCGGCACCAGAAATAGGTTTTACCAGCCTCTAATTGGGTTTTGATCGGATGTTTTGCCGCAATGAGGGGCACAGATTGATCGCTCATTCCGGTTAACCTCGATTATGTGGTTGGGAAAAATCAATAGTGGGCCCTTTGGGGATCACGCGTGATGGATTGATGCTGTCATGGCTGGCATAATAATGCTCTTTAATATGTTGCATATTCACCGTTTCGGCAATGCCCGGTTGCTGGTAAAGATCACGCAAATAGTTTGAGAGGTTGGGGTAATCAACAATGCGGCGCAGATTGCATTTAAAATGGCCCACATAGACGGGATCAAACCGGATCAATGTGGTGAACAACCGCCAATCCGCTTCGGTGATATCCGGGCCGGTAAGATAACGGGTTTTGGCTAAAATGCCCTCTAGCCAGTCAAGCGTATCAAATAAAGGCGTGATGGCGGCCTCATAAGCCGTTTGCGTAGTGGCAAAGCCGCAGCGATACACGCCATTGTTCAGCGTCGCGTATATACGCGCATTCAGGGCCTCGATCTCTGGGCGTAGGGCGTTGGGATAATAATCGCCGGATTGTGCGCCCAGCGCATCAAATTCCGAATTGAACATTCGGATGATTTCAGAAGATTCATTTGAGACAATCGTAGCGGTTTTTTTGTCCCATAGCACCGGAACCGTCACGCGGCCTGAATATTGCGCATCGGCCGTGGTGTAAATCTGATGCATGAGCTTGGCCCCGTTCACGCTGTCTGGGATGACGCCAGCGCCGGGCTCAAATGTCCAACCATTCTCGGCCATATACCAATGAACGATAGAGACGGAAATCATAGCGTCCAAACCCTTCAGCGCGCGAAAAATCAGCGTTCGATGCGCCCAGGGGCAGGCCAAAGATACGTAAAGGTGATAGCGCCCCGCCTCTGCCTTGAAGCCTCCGGCGCCGCTTGGCCCAGCAGCGCCATCCGCGGTGATCCAGTTGCGGAATTGCGCCTCTTTGCGCACAAAATGCCCCCCCTCTTTTTTTGTATCATACCACCGGTCGACCCATTTTCCCTCTTGCAACAACCCCATCTGATTTCCTTACTTTAATGATCTTGTGGTTTGATAAATTGGTTATTGCGTAAATCGCTAAAAGCTTGCTGCAATTCTGCGCGCGTATTCATCACAATCGGCCCATGCCACGCCACGGGTTCTTGAATGGGCGAGCCGGCCACCAGTAAAAAGCGCATGCCTTGGGGGCCGGCTTTTACAACAATCTCATCGCCCGTGCCAAAGCGCACCAATGTTCGATTGCCAGATAAATCGCGGATATTCAGTTCTTCGCCCATCACCTCTTTTTCCAGCAAGACCCCATGGGGCGTTGAGGCATCGGCAAATTTCCCAGCGCCTTCAAATATATAGGCGAATGTATTGCGGTACGTATCGACTTTTAGAACTTTTTTGCGCCCCGCTGGGATGCTGATATCCAGATAAAGCGGGTCTGCAGCGATCCCATCAACAGGGCCCTGTTTGCCCCAAAACTCTCCTGTTATGATCCGCACCACGCTGCCATCATCATCGATAATTTCGGGAATTTCTTTTGCGTCTACGTCTTGATAGCGCGGCGTTGTCATCTTTAGGCTACCCGGCAAATTTGCCCAAAGCTGAAACCCGTGCATTTGCCCCTTGGAATTTCCATTGGGCATTTCCTGATGCATGATCCCCGATCCGGCTGTCATCCATTGCACATCGCCTGCGCCCAAAGTGCCGGTGTTTCCCAAACTGTCGCTATGGTCAACGGATCCGTTCAACACATAGGTGATGGTTTCAATGCCCCGATGCGGGTGCCAGGGAAAGCCGCCTGCATAGGCGGCGGGGTGTTCGTTGCGAAAATCATCAAACAGTAAAAAGGGATCATGCGCTTCTGGCTCATTAAAGCCAAAGGCGCGATGCAAATGCACGCCTGCCCCTTCCCGAGTTGGTGTGGCTGTGCTGGTTGAGATAGCCGGTCGAATTGACATAGAAGATTCCTTGAATGTGTACTGCAATATAGAAATAGACGCTCGCGAACAGAAATCGAGTTCTAAAAATAAGAACGATAAGGGCTAATTCAGATAATGCACTATGGGGTGTCTCTGCAATTTTGAGATATTATCATGATCCAAGCGCTTAAAGGGCGCTCGACTTTACCGGTTTTGGTCCCGCCAGTCGGGCACTGAGCGCATATTTTTTGACCATTGTATAACGGTTCGCAGAAAAAGCTGCGGGTTTTTGAGCCTGCGGCCGTATGAATCGAGCGGGAATGCGAAGCGCATGGCCTCCGATTTCTAGGACGGGCGCGCTCTCTAAGGGAATAGAGTTGCCCATCATTAGACAGTTTTCCGGTTATATTCCTGTTCCTTGACGGGTCTGGGCATAGCTGCCCGCCGATTTTTCAAAACTGATTTCAACAGTGTAAAATATCTGGCCAGTTTTGCCTGCCTTATTTTGTGACCCAGCTCGATCAACGCGCCTTTTGTGATCAGATTGAGCGCGCAGCATGGGCAGGGCCCGGCGATCCGATATGGGCTGGGGCGCCCATGAGACGCGAAGAGCTGGCAAGGGGCCGTGACCTTGTGGGTCCGCCCGTTCCGGGGCGTTTGGGTTGCGCGCGGATTTTAGCCTTTGGCGGGGCTTTTAAAAGGCGACGACCTTCATGGGTTTGCGTATTTTTGCAAGGGGGTTATACGCCCAAATAGCTTTCGGTGATATCGCGCGTCAGATGGGCCATTGGCCCGGACCACACGGTTTTGCCACGCTCTAATATCACCGCGTTATCCGAGATAGCGCTCAGCTCTTTGAGCGATTTATCGATCAGTAAAATAGCCAAGCCGGTTTGATGTTTTAGGTGCGAAATAGCCGCCCAGATTTCTTGTCGGATCAGGGGGGCCAAACCCTCAGTGGCTTCATCCAAGATCAAAAGCCGGGGGTTGGTCATCAAGGCCCGCCCGATCGCGAGCATCTGTTGCTCGCCGCCCGAGAGGGAGGCGGCGGATTGGTCGCGGCGCTCCTCTAAGCGGGGGAAGAGTTTTGCGATCCGGCTCAATGTCCAATGGCCGGGTCGGGACGCGGCGATTAGATTCTCGCCTACGCTTAGATTGGTAAAGCAGCGGCGGCCCTCTGGAACCAACCCAATGCCTTTACGAGCCACTTGATGGCTGTGAAGCAGATGCAGGTTTTGACCCTCTAGCGTCAAACCGCCCTGCGAATTGATCATCCGGCAAATGGCTTTCACCGTAGTAGATTTTCCCATTCCATTGCGCCCCATAAGCGCGGTGACTTCGCCCTCAGAAATGCTTAGGTCAACCCCTGAAAGCACTTGGCTGCTGCCATAAGAGGCGCGCAGGTTTTCCACCCTTAACAGGCTCATTCTGCCTCTCCTAGATAGGCTTCGCGCACCGCGCGATCGGCGCGGATCTCGCGGGCGCTTCCGGTGGCGATGATTTTTCCATAGACCAGCACACTGATCCGATCGGCCAGCGCAAAAACGGCATCCATATCATGCTCGACCAGCAGAATCGGCGCCTCGCCGCGCAATCCATCCAGAAATTTGGTCATTGTTTTAGAGCCTTCGCCGCCAAGCCCTGCCATCGGCTCATCCATGATGAAGGCTTTTGGTGCCAGGGTTAAGGCCACAGCTATTTCCAATTGGCGGCGTTGCCCATGGCTTAATTTTGCGCAGATCGTATCCTTTTGTTCCAAAAGGTTCACGCGCGCCAAAGCCGATTCTGCACGCGCGATCAGTGCCTGAGTGTGCAAAGCAGGTCTCCAGAACCGCCAGGTTGCACGCGTGGCTCCGATCCCGCCAAGCACAACATTTTGAAGAACCGTGTCTTCCATCGCAAGTTCTGAAATTTGAAAACTGCGGGCCAAGCCCTGGCGCGCGCGCGCCGCAGTCCCAAGCTGAGAAATATCTTTGCCCAGCAAATCCACCGAGCCGCTATCAGGCTGTAGGCTGCCGCATATTTGTTTGATCAAGGTTGATTTTCCTGCCCCGTTCGGGCCAATCACCGCGTGAATTTCCCCTGGCATCAGCGTCACCGACACGCGATCAGTGGCGAGCAAGGCGCCAAAGCTTTTCTGTAGCTTATGCGTGGCAAGAACCGGCTGGGCCATCACACTTTGGCTCCGTCTTTGCCGGTTAATAATCCGATCAGCCCGCCGCGCGCGAATAAAACGATGCAGAGCAGGATCAGGCCCAGATAGACGTGCCAAAACTCGGTCAACCCGCCCAAGAAATGTTCCAAAGCTACGAACATGCAGGCCCCGATTACAGGGCCCATCAAGCGTCCGACGCCGCCGATTATGATCAGCACGATCAATTCTCCTGAAAGCTGCCAGCTGAACATTGTGGGCGATACAAACCGGTTGAGATCTGCAAATAAAGCACCAGCAAGCCCGGTGATCGCACCCGAAATCACAAAGGCCAGCAACCGCAGTTTCAGCGGCTCAATTCCAACGGCTTGTGCGCGCAACGGCGTTTGCCGCGCGGCATTCAGCGACAGCCCAAAAGGCGCAGATTGCAGCTTGGATTGTATAAAGAGCACGCTGCATAATAAACCAAAACATAGGCAGAAGAATTGCAGGGGCTTTAACGTATTCAACCCTGGAAAATCGTTGCGCATATAGATCGATAATCCGTCTTCTCCGCCATATTGGGGCCAAGAAATACTAAAATAGTAGAATAATTGCCCGAAGGCGAGGGTGATCATAATGAAATAGACGCCCGAGGTGCGCAGCGAAAGTAGGCCAATAAAAAAGGCGATAATGCCTGAAATCAGCATGGCAGACAGCCAAATCACGGGCATGGATTTGGTGCCTTCTATCGAGACGAAACCCAGATCTAACGGGGTATAGGTTTGCGCATGGCTGGCCAAAATGCCCATCACATAACCGCCAATACCAAAGAATACCGCATGTCCGAAGCTCACCAGCCCCCCGATTCCCAACGCAATATTCAAGCCCACCGCCGCCAGCGCAAGAATCACTGCGCGGGTGGCCAATGTGATCGTAAAAGGCGCATCTGCTAGCAGCGCGGCAAGCGGCAGCGCAATCAGCCCCAGAAGAACCGCGGCGTTCAGATATGGCTCGCGTAGCCTCATGCGCGGGCACCAAACAATCCGGTGGGCTTCCAAATCAGAACGCCGCCCATCAAAATATAGATACCCATAGAGGCAAAGGCCGATCCGGTTTTCTGCGCGCTGCCCGTTTCCATGAACAGCTTCAACAGCTCGGGCAGAAAAACCCCGCCAAGCGTATCGGTGAGGCCAACCAAAAGCGCACCGATAAACGCCCCTCGGATCGAACCGATGCCGCCGATCACGATCACCACAAACGCTAAAATAAGCACCGGTTCTCCCATCCCGACCTGCACCGATTGGATGGCGCCAACCAAAGCTCCGGCAGTGCCGGCCAAGGCCGCGCCAAGCGCGAATACCAGCGTGTAGAGTTTTGAAATATCCACTCCAAGCGCGGCGATCATTTCGCGGTCATTTTCGCCGGCGCGGATTTGTATGCCGATCCGGGTCTTTTCAATGAGGGCCCATAGCCCCAGTGCCACCGCCAAGCCAATCGCAATTAAACTCAGGCGGTAGAGCGGATATTGTATGCCACCCGGTAGGGAAATTGGCCCTGATAAAAGCTCGGGTATCTCTAAAAACAGGGGAAAGGATCCAAACAGCCAGCGCGTGCCTTCCGAGAAGATCAGGATCAGGGCAAAAGTGGCCAGTACCTGATCCAAATGCGCAGCTTTATACAGCCGTCTGATCACCACAATTTCGATAATTGCACCGGCTAGTGCGGCAGCAATCAGCGCCGCAAGCAGGCCGATAAAGAAAGAGCCGGTCAGGCCGGCCATACTGGCAGCGGCAAAGGCCCCCACCATGTAAAGCGATCCATGCGCGAGGTTGATCAATCCCATAACGCCAAAAATCAAGGTAAGACCGGCCGCCATTAAAAACAGCATAACGCCAAATTGCAGGCCGTTCAGAATTTGCTCGATAATAAGGATTGCGGACATTGGAACCCCAAAGTTTAGCGCGCCTGCAAGCAGGCGCGCTAAAGGCTACTTACATTTTGCAATCGCCCGCATAAGCATCCGAGTGGTTTTCGAAGGCCACCCCGATGATTTTATTGGTGAAGACATCCCCTTCTTGGATCACTTCGCGCGCGTAAATCGTTTGAATCGGGTGGTGGTTTGGCCCAAAAGCAAACTTCCCCCGCGTACTGTCAAAATTTGCCGCACGCAGCGCGTTGCGGAAGCTATCCGCATCGGATGGATGGGCTGTTTCAAGCGCCGAAATCAGCAAATTGGCCGTATCAAACCCTTGGCTGGCATAAAGTGATGGCAAGCGCCCATAGGCCGCCTGAAAGGTTTCAACAAAGGCCGCATTGGTCGGGTTGTCGATATCCTTATTCCATTGTGATGTGTTCACAACGCCCAAAGCGGCGGCTCCCACGGCCTGTAGGATCCCTTGGTCAAAACTGAAGGCCGGGCCCACAACCGGGATATCAATGCCGCTATCCGCATATTGTTTCAAGAAAGAGATCCCCATGCCACCGGGCAAAAAGAAATAAACGCTGTCAGCGCCGCTGGCGCGGATTTGCGCGATTTCCGCCGCGTAATCGGTTTGCCCGAGCTTGGTGAAAACCTCTCCAGCCAGATCGCCAGTGTGAAAGCGCTTATACCCTGTCAAGGCGTCTTGCCCGGCGGGGTAATTGGGGGCCATGATGAAGCTATTTTTATACCCAGCGCTGTTGGCATAGGCGCCAGCCGCCTCGTGTAGATTGTCATTTTGCCATGCCACATTAAAGTAATTTTCATGGCAACCCCGACCTGCCAAAGGTGACGGGCCCGCATTTGGCGAAAGGTAAAACACGTTTTGATTGGTCACGGCTGGCACCACGGCCATTGCAAGGTTTGACCAGATAATCCCGGTCATAATATCAACCCGTTCGGATTGGATCATTTTATCCGACAGTTGGACTGCGATATCAGGTTTGCGCTGATCATCTTCGATAACAACGTCGATATCGCTGCGGCCAGATTGTGCAACAGCCAACATGAACCCATCGCGAACATCAATTCCAAGGCCGGCGCCACCGCCTGATAAGGTTGTGATCATACCGATTTTTACATCCGCAACTGCGGTGGTTGCACCGAGTGCAAGCGCAGCCGTTGCCATCAGAAATTTATTCATTGTTTCCTCCCTTATATGGTCAATTAGAATGCTGAAAAGGTCAGCGTTGTCAGCGTTCGCTGGATACCCTCTATGGGGCCGATTAATTCATTGATATAACGCCCAACATCTTTGCCCTCTGGGACGTAGATTTTCAGCAGCAAGTCAAAATCGCCGCTGGTGGAATACATTTCAGAATGGACTTCCTTGAGGGATAGCGCATCCGCCACTTGATAGGTTTTTCCCGGTGCGCATCTTATTTGTATAAAAACGCATGTCATTCATATCTCTCCTGCAAGCGTTCAAGGTGATGGGCTTTATAGGCCCCCATTCTACGGACGAGCTTTCATGATAGTGCAAGGTTTTAAAGAGGTCCATCGCTATGATCGGCCCCGTGCTGGCCGGCAAAGATCGGGGCAAATTCAGATGGCTTGCGCGAAAGTAAGCGCCGCGTGTTGCAGTGGCGCGCGGCGCTGAAATGCAGGTTGAAGATTAAAGATCACCCTTTTGGCGGCATGAGGTGGGTGCTGGCTGTTTTATTCTGATCAAACCGTAGCTTTCTTAGGCCTATTGCAGAGGCATATCTTTATGTTTGTTTCGGTTTTTGTAGGCGGGTGCGCTGCCGTTCGGGAAAGGTGGGCCGATCAGGCGGGGCATAAGCAAAAGATTAGGTTTTGTTATGAAGCGAAGCGGCTTATAAAGAGGAGCATTCCAAAGAAAAGGTCTTACATGCTTGTTCCCCGTCAAAAAACACCCAATCTAAGCGTTCCAACGCTTGATCAAGGGCCGTTTGATCTTTCATCTGAAACCAGCCAACGTGGAACCGTGCTGTGCTTTTACCGCGGATTGCATTGTCCGCTTTGCGCAACCTATCTCAAAGAGTTTCAGGCCCTGGTCAAGGCGTTTTCCGAGCGCGGCGTAGGCACCATCGCTATCAGTTCTGACGGGCAAGAGCGTACCGAGCAAATGGCGCAGAAAATTGGCGTCGATGGTTTGCGCTTTGGCTATGATTTGCCTTTGTCGATCGCCCGTGACTGGGGGCTTTATATCTCGACATCACGCGGTAAAACCTCGATCGGTATAGAAGAGCCTAAGCTGTTTGCAGAGCCTGGTCTGTTCATGGTTTCACCTGATCAGACGCTCTATTATGCGTCGGTTCAAACGATGCCCTTTGTACGGCCGCATTTTTCAGAGCTGATCGGCGCGCTTGATTTTGTGATTGCAAATAATTACCCGGCGCGCGGTGAATATACCGGGCCTGTGTGACGCTGCAATAGAGGCCAGCGTTCAAAGGCTCCATTTTCAGGATATTTTGTGAGTTGAGGTTTGCGCGACAGGATAATCGGCAGAAGCTTCGTATGGAGAAGAGCCTCACATGAGCTGCTGATGGCCACTGCAAAGGTGCAGGTTTCTGCAGGCACCAATGAGAAACTGCCGTTCTTGGATGAAAATATGTTTATGGCGGGCTATGGCTGTCTCAGGGGTCGATTTTTTCGGGCAGAGACGCTGGTAGCCTGTTGTTGAAGCCGATCCAGGTTTAGCTTCATCCAATCTTATTTAACTGTTTTTCGAAGCGGTGATATGCGCACACAACAATCTCAGCCATTCGCCTTTATTAATTAAAAAGTTGAAAGTAAAACTCATTCAGTGTACCTTTTTATTGAACAAAATGAAACACTTACCTGCAAGCTGCCAAATTAGATATATCAGGGGCGCTTCGGGAAATAACGCCATATACAGAGCTGATAGACTTGGTATCTGTAAGCCGACTGGCATCTTCTGCAGAAAAATCATATCATTATTTGTCAGGTATCTCAGCGTTTTATCTACACCTAAGCCTTAAAAAAATTAAAGGTATGGGGTTCAAATACAGCAATACAAATTTCTGGCTCCGCTAAAACAATTCACAATAAACGAGCTAAAGATTTATCGATCACTAAATGTGTTGCATAGCCTCCAATGAGTGCAGTTCGTACGGCAATCGCATCGTGATGTTGTGAGGCGACGCATATCTTACATGGAACCGAACGTATCTCATTTGGTTTCATACCAATTATTCTTTCACTAAAATCATGCTCAATATGTTCCCCATTGGCATTCAGTATATGTCCGCACAAAAGGGCTTTCGCCCCATTCATGAGAAAAGAAGAAAGTTCTTTATCTGTGGCCATCTTAATTCTTGTTGGATCTGCCAAATCTATACCGCCAACGGAAAATATAATTCTGTTTAACCCCTTTAACCTTTCAAGTTGATCATTCACGACTGGCTCTTGCCGAAGTTGATGAGCCAAATTTGGCTGAGACATGATTGCAGGGGCATGAAGGGTGTAACAGCGTCCGTTTAAGTTTTCTGCAAACCTGATCGCGCTCGCTTCTGCACTAATCAATTCTTCTGACATTACGCTTCCTGTAATTTGGCAAATAGTCAGAGAATGAATATCTTTTCGTGATAATTCTTTTGAGACAAGTTGGATAGTTCGTCCCCATGCAACTCCTATTCTATCTCCATTTTTTAATAATCCCTCTAATGCTTTTGCGGCCAATCGTGCTGTTGATAGATGCGCTTCATGCGCCGTTCGTTTGTGATCGGTATTTGTGATATAAACTTCTTTGAGTGCGTATTTTCGCCTAAGTTCTAGTTCTAATTCAGATCCTTGATATGCGGAACCTTTTATCTTTATTTCGACGAGACCCTGATCACGGCTTTGCTTTAAATAATTGATGACCGTGGCACGCGAAATTCCCAATCTCTCAGCAATATCTTGCTGCGTGCGACCATCTTTGTAATATAGCTCAGATACGGTAACCAAAACATCCGATTTTATAGCAGTATAAGGTTTTGTCTCATTTGCGTCCAATAAATCACCTCAGCTCGGCTGCTGTATTCCCACCATCAACCGTGAGAACATGTCCTGTAGTTCTTGACATCAATGCCAAGGCCACAAAGGCATCTGCGACGTGGCTGGCTTCCACTTCTTTTTGAAGTAGGTTTCCGCCCATATAATCTGCTTCGCTCATACCGCGTGCCTTGGACCGTTCTTTGATAAAGCTGTCGGTTAATAACCCGGATCTTATTCTATCTGCATTTATGCCGTTCACTCTAATTCCCTCTGGCCCAAGTTCTAACGCCAATTGGCGCATTAAAAACATTGTGGTTGCTTTGGGCATCCCATAGGCTCCCATGTTTTTGCCTGGATTTACGGATTGTTTAGATATGTTGAAAAGTATCTGACCGCCATGTCCTTGGGCTTGCATCATTTGTGCAGCTTCAGTTGCAAATTTATAGTGCGCGAAAAAGTTTAGTTCAAACGCCGCCCTGAGCTGCTCTTCATGTAGGTCTAATAAACCACCACCTTGGGCAGACCCTGCATTAGAAACCAATATATCTATACCGCCAAATTTTTCGATGCAGGCATTCATGGCGTCTTTTGCAGCACCTTCCTCGGTGATATTCGTTTCATAAAAACCATGCCAATGTCCCAACGACGCTGCCGCAGACTCCAGTTTGTCAAGGGCTTGATCTACCAACATTATACTAGCGCCTTTGGCCGCCAAAGCTTGTGCAGTAGCTAATCCGATTGCGCCTGCACCACCCGTTATAACAGCAATTTTTCCCTGTAATGGCGGAGCAATACCTTTTCCAAGTTTGGCTTGCTCAAGCGACCAATACTCACAATCAAACATATCTTTTTCGCCAAGAGGATAAAACCCTCCTGCATCTTCTCCTACAGATCTGACACGCATATTTTGCTCTGCTAAATCTGCTGCAGCAGACGCGGCGGCCGGGCTTGTTCCAAAACCAACAATCCCTACACCCTCAACCCACGCATGTTTTGGATCCGGAGAAATTAACGTTTTCGGTTCAGAGGCATTTGGAGCCTGTCTTTCGAAGTATTTTCTGTAATCTGATGCAAATGTTTTAATCTTATCAATAATATTCTCTTTGCCGCCAGCCAGCTCACGCTTTGTTAAGATCAGAGGCTGACCTTTAGTACGCAGAACGTGATCGGGAGATGCCATGCCTCTTTTGGCTAAGCTTTCTAAATCTGGGCGTTCGAAAAATGACATTACATCGGCACAATTCCTAACATCTAATATAGGCATTTGGATGCCTATATTTTTATGAACTTCCGCAATTGCGCCCCTTAAAACTGGTAGAACATTTCTTTTTTCGATTGACCCGCGCCAACCAATTGAGGTTGGTTTCGTCATTTTCAAATAATCGGCTACTTCATTTGTATGTGAAACAATTAAATTATAGCTGGCTTCAGCGGTTTCCCCAAAAGCAAAATGCCCATGGTTCAACAAGAGCAGGCCTTCTACATTTGGATTACTGTCGTAAACTTCGGCTGCTTTTTTTGCGAGATTAAAACCTGGCATGATGTAAGGAACGATCCCGAGTCGATTCCCAAAAATTTCATGACAAATTTCTTTCGCATTAGGAAGGTTTGCTAAAATTAAAAAAGGTGTAGCATGAGTATGGTCTACAAATCGATGCGGTAAAAATGCGTGAAGCAGTGTTTCCACACTTGGGTTTGGAGAAGCGCAGTCTAATAGGTTTGAGCGCTGATAATTTACCATATCTTCATCACTTAGGGAATCGAGCTGCCTAAGCTTTAGCAAAGGGCTCAGCCATACGCCGGGCAATCCAGCAGCCTGAATCGTATCGAGATCCCAACCAGATCCTTTCACGTGAAGTACATCTTTTTGTTCACCGAAAAGGTTTTCGCGTTGGAGCTTTACGGATGTATTTCCCCCCCCATGCATAAGTAAGTCCCGATCAGATCCAATCAAACGAGAGGTATAGACACGTTCTGCTAGCTCTTGATCAGCGGCAAGACTGCCCGCATTACAGCGCCATTTTTGAGCTTCAAGCTCAGAAAATCTATTTTCGATCATTGTTTTTACCTTTAAATTCGGGAAATAAGCCATCCAAGCCTTCTGACGAGGCTTCTGCGATGCCGCGTTCAGTGATTAAGCCAGTGATTAAGCGATTTGGCGTTACATCAAAAGCTGGATTTCCAGTCTCTGCTTCTTGTGGCGTGATCTGGACTGTTGCCAAGTTTTCATTTGGATCTATACCCATAACATGGCTCACTTCCAAACTAGATCGTTCTTCGATTGGAATTTCTGCTACCCCGTCGTTTACGCTCCAATCGATAGTTGGAGAGGGTAGGGCAACATAAAATGGCACGTTGTTATCAAAGGCTGCCAAAGCTTTGAGATACGTACCTATTTTATTACACACGTCACCACGCGCTGTAGTTCTATCGGTTCCCACAATAACCATGTCAACTTTGTTATGCTGCATAAGATGCCCGCCAGCATTGTCCGTTATGTAGGTGTGAGGAATGCCATGGCTGCCCAATTCCCAACTGGTAAGGCCGCCTTGGTTTCTAGGTCTAGTTTCATCAACCCATATATGAATCGGTATTCCTGCATCATGTGCTTGATACATGCCGCTCGTCGCCGTTCCCCAATCAACTGTTGCCAACCATCCGGCATTGCAGTGAGTTAGGATGTTGACTGGTGCATTATTGGATTTTTTCGCCGCAAGTTTTTTGATTATGTTTAACGTGTGCATTCCAATTTGTTGGTTCATTACCACATCTTCTTCTGCAATGGCATGTGCCAACTGCATTGCTGCAGCTGCGCGTACGTTTACCTCTACGCTTTCCAATGCACTTTTGCAGCGCGATAAAGCCCAGTACAAATTTATTGCTGTTGGTCTCGTTTCATTTAGCTCGATACATGCAGTTTCCAAACTTGTATTGCTTGGGTCAACGGCCATTATTTCAGCGATCGCATAGGCTGCGGTTGCGCCTATTAGCGGTGCGCCACGCACCCACATATCGGAAATTGCGTTGGCAAAGTCGTTTTTTGTTTTAAGATTCACGATCCGGAATTCGTGCGGAAGCCAGCGTTGGTCAATAATCTTTACAGTTTTTTCATGTTCGTCATACCAGATCGATCTGAATGCAACTCCGTTGACTTTCATAAAAAGTTCTCCGCGTTAAATTTCCTGGCTAAATTTAAAAGATCGTTGGTGCTGCTAATTTTTTCATTCTTTAAAATAAGGTCTCGCCCCATCATCAAATTGCGCGCCTCCAGAGGAGCGCGCTGCTCTAAATCATCAATACGTTCAAAATCTGCGTTGTGCGCCAGCGACAAACAGCGCCGATGCATTTCTATGCCACAAAACCCTAAGCTATTTCGCCAGATATCAGTTAATAAACTGATCAATGCCTTATTCGAGCTATGGCCTTGATCTTCAAACATAGTTTTAGGATACAACATTCCGGTACGCTCCGTATGCCAAAGGTCAGAAAACTCTTTTTCAAAACTTGACCAAGTTTCTGAAATTACCTCCAATATCCAGTTTTGATAATCTTCTAAATTGTCACCTCGATGTTCGGTTTGTGAGAAAAAGGCCATGAAGTAATTTGCGAATAACATACCTAAATCAAATCCAAACGGTCCATAGGTTACAAATTCTGGGTCAATCACTTTACTCTCTGTGGAGGTGCACATTATCGAACCAGAGTGAAGGTCCCCATGGCACATTGTGTCTTGTTGTGCTGAATAGAGCCGAAAGAAATGCTGTGTGCGTGCCTTCATTTCTATATCATTGCGTATAGTTTCGACAATTACGTCCAACCCGGCTGTATGATTGTTCATATTCGCATCGAAATAGGGATCTGTAAAAACTAACGCTTCGGTAATTGCGGGGATAGCTACATTGCCTGCAAATAACGCTCGATCGTTTTTGACTCGCGCTGTGTCTAATGAAAGGTCTGAGCCACGAAACGCCGTCCTGGCGCAAAACTGTCCTACGTCCGCTGCCAGATTTTCTACTTTTTCTCCCAAAATAAGCTTTTCTCTAAGAATTTTGTGGGGTGTAAGATATTCCATAACGAGGAGAGCTTGGTCACTGTTGAAGTAATAAACTTTCGGGACAGTGCCCTCGGCCCTCGCTGCTTGTCTGGTCAATGCATGATACTCAAAATAAGCGCGATATAATGGAAGCGGCCAACTATCTCCTACCAGTCGAACATAAGGAAGGGCTTGCTTTACAATTACCGCTCCAGAAGGGCTTTTTACAACAAATACAAGGTTTAGATTGCCATCGCCGACCTCTTTAACTTCCCAAGTGTCAACATTCTGCCCGATTTGGTCCGTTAATTCGCGAACAGCCATTAATCGCTTAGGTAAATTTTGTATTGTTAACGGTTCATATTTATCATCGATCATTACAAACTCCTTAACGGCATTTGTAGACCATCCAACCGATTTAATCAAATGTCAACAAGCTTGACATCTGATTAAATCAAGACAAAAGTAGTTGTTAGGGAGCTTAATAATGTCCGACGTGGCGTGCGAAATTAGCAGATTAGAAAAGTCGTTTGGGCCCAACCAGGTGTTGCGCGGCATTGACATGAAATTGCCTTCCGGTCAGGTCAGTGTTTTGATGGGCGCCAATGGCGCAGGAAAATCAACACTGGTAAAAATTCTATGTGGGGTGCATTCACCTGATACAGGGCATATTAAACTTTTTGGATCTCCGTTTAAGCCAAGATCACCTATTGAGGCCTCTAGAAATGGCGTGATCACTGTACATCAATCAATCAATGATGGTGTTATTCCCGACCTTGATGTGACGTCGAATCTTTTGTTGGATAATTTGGCGCAGCCTGGAAAAAGAATGTTTTTAAAGCGTGCGGAAATGAAAGCTCGAGCTGCCAAAATAGCCAAATCTGTTGGGTTTGACGCGGATTTGGATGTTGCAGTTTCTAGGTTGGGTATTGCCGACCGACAATTGATTGCGATCGCGCGTGCTGTTGCTTGCAACCCTAAGCTCCTGATTTTGGATGAACCAACTTCCTCATTATCTGCCGTCGAAGCGAAAAGATTGTTTGAGGTAATTAAAACGTTAAAGCGTGACGGAGTCGCTATTCTTTATATTTCGCATCGTATGTCAGATATAAGAGCTATTGCAGACCGTATCTTGGCGATGCGGGATGGCCAAATTTCCGGTAAGTTTGAGGGAGAGAATTTAGACTACGAAGGCGCAGTTACCGCAATGTTAGGTCAGAAAATGAGTGATTTTAAGATCGATGTAGCTGAGGGTTCTTCCCCGGTCTTGCAACTAAGTGATCTGCGTCTCTCGGACGAAAGTGACCCTGTGGAAATTACAGTCTCGCGTGGTGAAATTGTAGCTATTACTGGTTTACTCGGCAGCGGCAAAAGCTTGCTATCTTCAATTTTATTTGGCTTGGAAAAGCCTGCAAGCGGCAAAGTTTATTTAGAAGGTACGATTTTTGAGCCCAAGAGCCCTGCTGATGCAATATATCGTGGTGTTCATATGAGCCCTAAAGATCGGGCAAATAATGCAGTCGTGGGCGATTTTGACATTGAAGCGAATTTGACACTGCCGTTTACAAAGAATTTTTCAACCTTTGGCTTTACCGATAGAAAAAGGCAGTATTCCGTTTGCAGTGATATGATCGATACAATTGGAATTGTGTGCCAGAGTGGAAAAGATGCAATTGAAACGTTGTCGGGTGGTAATCAGCAAAAAGTTATTGTTGGTCGCTGGCTTTTGAAGCCTTGCAAGGTTCTGATACTTGATGAACCTTTTCAGGGTGTGGATATTAAAGCGCGGCGCGACATCGGCGAGCATATCAGGGCCACTTCAGATAATCGCGCCACATTAGTTTTTGTGTCTGAGCTTGATGAGGCAATTGAAATAGCAGATCGAATAATAGTCTTGCACGAAAAGGCCATTGTCGGTGAGCATGTGAATAGAAATATAGACCTTTCAGAGCTGTTGTCTCAGGTTTCTGGAAATTCCAATCCTCTCAAACAGGCTGAAGTTATAGAATGAAAAAAGATATTCTAAGAGAGTTCGCCATTCGTTTTGGATTTATAATTCTTGCGGGATTATTGGTTTTATTTTTTAGTATTTTTGCCAATGGTTTTGCAGGCCCCCGCTCAGCTGTATTTATTTTTCAATCTGTGGCTATAACTGGTATTTTGGCTTTAGGAGTTACCTGCACTTTGGTAGTAGATGGTTTCGATCTTTCGATAGGGTCGGTCGCAACTTCAGCATTAATGCTTTCTGCTTACATGATGGTTGTATTGGAACAAAGCGCTGCGGTTGCCGTAATCGCTTGTTTGTTAATGGGCGCGGCTGTTGGGTTTGTGAATGGAATTTTAATTGTAAAAATGCGCGTGCCTGATTTATTGGCAACGTTAGGCATGATGTTTCTGCTGATAGGTTTACAAAGAATCCCCACTGAAGGCCGTTCGATCTCGACAGGTATGAGACTTCCCGGAGGCGAAGTTGCAGATGGTACTTTTGCAGAAGGCTTTTTATGGCTCGGTCGACACAGAATTGATTTGTTTTTGGAAAAATTAATTCCGGTGCCCGTCATAATATTTTTGGCTATTTCGGTGTTAATTTGGGTTTTTTTAGAAAAAACCCGCCACGGTCGGCTTATGTATGCTATTGGCTCTAACGAGCGGGCAGCTGCATTGGCCGGTACAAATGTGTTTAATTATAAGATCTTAGCATATATGATATCGGGTGTCACAGCTTCCATTGGAGGCATCTTACTAGCGGCGCGCTTGGGACGAGGTGATATTGCTTCCGGAAATAATTTGCTTCTCGATAGCGTGGCTGCCGCTTTGATTGGTTTTGCCGTTTTGGGTGCTGCTAAGCCAAATGCGTTTGGAACCGCCATCGGCGCATTATTTGTTGGCATTTTATTGCAAGGGCTCACAATGATGAATGCTCCTTATTATACTCAGGACTTTGTAAAAGGCGCCGTTTTGGTTGTTGCTCTTATCTTCACATTTGCCCTGTCGTCTCGCGTGCGGGGAGGAAGTCACTAATCTATAACTTTAATCTTAAGGAGAAAAAAATGAAAAATATTAAACGCAGTATGTTGAAGCTGGTGGGTCTTACGCTCTCAAGTTTTGGGCTGGCAACAACAAGTTTCGCCGCTGATATGCCAGCGCCATTTGATAATGCTGGGGCTGTGAAAATTGCATTGGTACGGTATCTTTCAACTGGTGATTTCTTTCAAGCTTATTTAGGTGGCGTGGAAGCGCAGGCAGATGCGTTAGGTGTGGATTTGCGCGTTTTTGACAGCCGTCAGGATGCCGCCTTACAAGCCGACATGGTTGATCAAGCCATAGCTCTTGGCGTTGATGGCATTGTTATCCAGCATGGCTTAACCGAGTCTATGAAAGAAGCGGCACAAAGAGCGGTTGATGCCGGCATTAAGGTTGTGGCTTTTGACGTCAATGTAGAAAACGCCGCGATACCACAAGTAGAACAGTCTGATTATTTACTTGGAAAATTGGCGCTTGAGCAAGCTATCAAAGATAACGGGAATACATTTAAAGCGGGATACGTATATGTTCCAGGTATTGCTCCTTTAGACCGTAGAAATGTTGCATGGGAAGAGACCCTTGCGGCAAATTCTGGAATTGAAGAAGCTGCAGTATTCGGCACTTTAGATAACCCTATCGCAAATACCAATGCCAACCAAGCGCGTTCAGTGCTGCAAGCAAATCCTGATATTACTGTTATGTTCGCGCCTTATGACGAATTTGCAAAAGGTGTTAAGATCGCAGTGGATGAAGCAGGTTTGACGGATCAGGTAGATATTTATTCCGCTGACGTTTCTACTGCCGATATTTCTGCCATGCGGGAGCCGGGATCAGCATGGGTCGCGACGGTGGCTACCAATCCCGCGGTTGTTGGCGAAGTTTCTATTCGTTCACTGGCCATTATGCTATCAGGAGGAGATCCAGGGGCGAGTGTTATTGTGCCGCCAACGTTGATCACTCAAGCGTTTTTGAATGAGCAAGGTATTAAAAATATGGCTGATTTAGGCGCAAAGATGCCTCAGTTTCAACATGCTGATGTTGCAATGACAGATTGGATGCCTCTGCCGGCACGTTAAGAAAATGTCTGGTGCGAATTAGCTCTATCGCACCAGACTAATGACACGCTTGATGGCGTGAAAATAAATACTTAAATTTTATTATAAGTCTTTCTTTATTAGGCTATTTTGCCAGTTGTTAGCTGTGTTTATTCTTAAGTTATGCAGGTTTGAAGGCCGTTGTGTTTCAAAAAAATATTTGATGCGTTTTTTGCAATCCTGACCAATTCTTAGAGAAGATCTTCTATTGTATCTGCGCATATCACTCTTGGGATATTAAGAAAGACTGGTCTAATTAAGCAAAGGCAGTGATAGTAACGCGGCATATGAAAAGGCAGCAGCGTTTCGCCATGACGGACACTCATAAAGGTTTACTCTACACGTTTCTGGGCGTTTTATGCGTTGTACCGGATTCGCTTTTTGTACGATTGATCACAGCCGAGCCACTGGTGACGGCGTTTTGGAGAAGCTTAATCTCTGGTATTGTTATTTCGGCCGGTTTGCTTGTGTTTAAGGGCGCACCGAGCTTTCGCAATATCTTATTGATGGGAAAGCTTGGCTGGGCTTATTGTTTTTTGATCGGTTCGACATCTCCGGCTTTTGTAATGGCGGTAAGTCAAACCAGCGTTGCGAATGTTGTGTTTATCTTTGCGTCTATGCCGGTGTTTTCGGCGATTTTCAGCAGCATGTTTTTGGGCGAACATATTTCAAGGCGCACTGGTCTGACGATAGTTTTCGTGGGGGTTGGGTTGGCGATCATCGCTTATGGCTCGGGTGAAAACGAATTGGCGAATTGGACGGGGGATTTTTGGGCGGTCTATGTGTCTGCTGCCTATGCTGGGGCGCTTACAATGCTGCGCCGATTGAAACATGTTTCAATGATTCCAGCGATTCCAATCGCTTATTTGGGGTCTGCGCTCGTGCTGTTTCCCACGCTTGGCTCTGGGCTTGAGATCGAGACGAATATTATGCTTTATATTTTGCACGGTGTTTTCATCGCTTTGGGCACTTGCTTCCTGACGCTTGGCCCGCGTTATATCAGTGCTCCGGAAGTGTCGCTCTTGATCTTACTTGAATCTGTATTGGCGCCGCTGCTGGTCTGGGCGGTGATTTCGGAAAATCCGGGCTTTTGGGCGCTTGCCGGAGGCGGTGTTGTGATTGGCGCTTTGCTGGTTTCGAATGGGAGCTTGTTCCTTAAAACCGCTAAATCGCCTAAAGTCCTTTGATATGTTTATAAATCGTTGTGCGCGACACACCCAATCTGCGCGCCACAAGACTGATATTACCGCCTGAATCCATCCAGGTTTTCTGGATTAAAACGCAGCTTTCTTTGCGCATGGGCGATTGCGCGCAGGGGGCGCAAGGGATAATTTCACCACCCGACATATTTTGGTCCCCTTCGATGGCCTCGGGGCGGATGATCGTCGTGGCGGAATTGGCAACCAGCACTTGCAGCATTTTTTTCAGCTGGCGTATATGGCCGGGCCATTCCCGCGTTTCCAAAAGGTCAAGAGCCGGTTTTGATAATATATGCTCGGGCGAAATCTCTTTCAAAAGCTCTGCCGCCAGCTTTCTAAAATCCATTCTTTGCGCTAGACTGGGCAACAATATCTGCGCGCCGAAAATGCTGTCTAGAAACTCGGGATCCATATCATGCTCTGTGCGCAAGTCTTGCAGGGATAACCTGCTCGACACAAATACCGCCGCAATTTTATGTTCATAATCGCCCAATTCACATTCTTGGCGCGCCTCAAAGATTTGAACAAACGTGTTTTGTACGGGCAGCGGCAGATTTTCAATGCCGCTGATAAACAGGCTGCCGCCTTGGGCTTTGCGCAGCTTATTCTGCGCCAAAGTTGACCCGTTTGGCTGAAAGTAAGCCAGCTTGCCTTCGGGGCCAAACAACAGCTCTTCGTGGTTTTCTGCGGTTAATAAATTACATTTTATTTCGACAAAAGGTCGTTTGGGCAGATATGTTTCATGTAATTCTTGCGCGGTAGCCTTTTTTCCAGAGCCCCTGGGCCCTTCGATAAAGATCGGCAAATCATGTGTTAATGCCCGCTCTGCCCGCATTAAATGGCGCTTTAAGCCCGAATCTTCGGAGATATAACAGCGCGTTTGCGGTTTGTCATCTGAGGTAAGTGTCCGACCGACTTGATCTAATAGCGCGGCTGAGGATGCCGCTAAGAGTGACGTGCCTTTTGGATTGATTTCAATAATTCGTTTGGTGGTGGGCTCTTTCATCGCCATAAAAACGGCCGATCCCATCGCATCGTGGATGCGGATGATTTCATTCGAATTTAACCGATTGGCGATGCTCGAATAAGGGATCGCGAAAATATCACCAAAATGGCGCTTATGCGACAGGTTAAGCCCATTGAGCATAATTTTTGCATTTATATTTGCACCGTCGATAAAGCCATGTTCATCCACGGCCAGCAAAGCGGCGCTGGTGGTGGATAGATATTCATGGCGCGCGTGAAAGCTGATGATCGATGAGTTGCGGAACTCATCAATAAACAATCTGTTTTCCACATTCTTACATGCCAGCTTCACCAAAGCCAGCGTATGTTGTTGGCGCGATGAAGCATCCGATGTTGCGTCTATCATGCCCACAATTTCATTGTTTTGGCCATATATCGGCGCTGCAAAGCAAGAAAGATCGCCTAATTTTCGAAAAAAATGGTCGCGGCCGGCAACGATTTGCGAGGTGCCCGTGTTAAGGCACAGCCCTAAGGCATTCGTGCCGCGGTAATTTTCTGTCCAAATTGAACCAGGGATGACCGCGCGGCCCGCATCGCTGGTTTTGAACTCTTCATCCAGCAGCGCATCTAAAACCACTCCGCTGCTATCGGCATAGGCAACCATGAAATTGGTCCCCGCGATTTGATTGTATAAAAGCTCCAATTCCGGCGCGACAAATTGTTTTATATATTCGTTCTTTTGCGTGATTTCTAAAAACTCTGTTTCTGATTTCACTGCATCAACGGGCTTTCCATTTGGGTCTAATCCAAAAGAAGAACTGCGCCGCCAACTGGCTGCAAGCGAGGCTTGAGAGATCTTAATCTCTGTTCCAAGCGCGGTTTGCGTCAAGGTCTCATCTTTGAAACGATTGCCCAATTGGCTCATATCCACCTCCCTTCTTCATTTATAATAGCGCCAAATAACGGATGCCTCAAATTGGCCATTTGTTCACAAACTGAACACAAATTAGGCGGGTCTGCACATATTTGAACAATTATATGGATTGTTTAGCTGAAAAACCAAGCAATATTCAGCAGGAGTTCTGAGAATGAAAGGCATATTATGAAAGCGCAGGTGCTGAAGCAATACGACGATGATCTAACAGCATCGTCTTGGGTGGATCTGGAAAATGTTCCCGATCCGAAAATCGAAAAAGCCAGTGATGTCATCGTGCGCATCGGCGGCGCAGGGGTCTGCAGAACAGATCTTCACATTATTGAGGGCGTTTGGCGCGAGGCAACCGATGCTGACCGTAAATTACGGCCATTGATTATGGGTCATGAGAATGCGGGCTGGATCGAAGATGTGGGCAGTGAAGTCGAGGGGCTTAAAAAAGGCGACCCCGTCATCGTGCACCCTAAAATCACCGGTGGCACTTGTCTGGCGTGCCGCCGTGGTCATGACATGCACGGAGAGAACGGATCTTTCCCGGGCGTTGACTGCGATGGAGGATACGCAGAGGCGCTGAAAACATCCGTGCGCAACATCGTGAAACTGCCGCAGACTTTGATTCCAAAGGAAGTGGCGGCCTATGCAGATGCGGGCCTTACAGCCTACCGCGCAGCGAAGAAAGCATCGCGTCACCTGTTGCCGGGTGAGAAATGCGTTGTGATCGGATCTGGTGGTTTGGGCCATATCGGCATTCAGGTTTTGCGGGCCATGTGCGCGGCAGATATTATCGTTGTTGACCCCTCGGATATGGCGTTGAAGCTTGCGGAAAGCTGCGGAGCGGATGCGCTCGTCAAGGCGGATGGCAATGAGGTTGAAAAAGTGTTGGAGCTGACCAAAGGGTTGGGCGCTGAAGCAGTTTTGGACTTTGTGGCCGAGCGCGGCACAACCGCCAAAGGCCTTGCAATGACGCGGGCGATGGGCAGCTATTATGTTGTTGGATATGGCGAAGATATCAATGTTAGCGCGTTTGAGATGATCACGACCGAGAAGAATATCATCGGTAATTTGGTCGGAACATGGGCTGAGCTGACCGAATTGATGTCTTTGGCAGATAAGGGTCAGGTTCATTTGGCAACGCAGGAATACAGCTTGGAAGATGCAAATCTGGCTTTGCAAGATTTGAATAACGGCAAGGTAAAAGGGCGGGGCGTCCTTGTACCTTAATTAAATACGAAACCTACTGGGAGGAAGTAAAATGAAGACAAAAGTGAGCATAAGCCTATTGGCGGCGGGCGCAGCCCTGCTGGCTGGTACGGCGCAAGCGGATAAGTGGAGCGATCAGTTTCCGCATATCAAAAACACGGGTGATATCGCGGGCGAATGCTCTTATGAGTCGATGTCGCAGAAAGATTACAGCGGTCAAAAGCTGACGATCAACACCCATGCCGTGCCTGTTATGGGCGAGCCAACAGCGCTTCACGCTGAGCAGTTTAGCGCATTGACAGGCGCTGAGGTGAACGTCATTCACACGCCGGCGGGGGATCTTTATTCAAAGGCAATGGTTCCGTTTCAAGCCGGTCAGTCGCCGTATGATATCGTGTTTGGCTTTTCCAACTTTATCCGCGACTGGAAGCAATATTTGCAGCCCGTGCCCGCGAAATATGTGAATATGGCGCAAATGCAAGACGTTACGCAGAGTCATATTGATGTGAACTCTTGGGGCGGTGAAATGATCCAATTTCCAATCGATGGGGATCGTCATTATCTAAAATACCGCAAAGACGTGATAGACAACCCTGAATATCAGGCAAAATATAAAGCCGAAACGGGCAATGAATTACGCATTCCGCAAACGTGGAAAGAATATGGCGAAATGGCTGCATTCTTCAATGGTTGGGATTGGGATAATGACGGCGAACTGGAATATGGTTCAGCCGAAGTTATGAAGAAAGACGATCTGATGTTCGCGGCGTTTTTCAGCCGGTCAGTGGCCTATTCAAAGAACCCGCGGGTTAAGGGTGGTTTTTTCTTTGATCTGGAAACCATGGAACCATTGGTCAATGGACCGGGTTTTGTCGAAGCACTGACAGATTGGGTGGAAGCAACCAAATATGTGCCACCAGGTGGCATTAACTTTGGCCTTGGCGATGAAATCAACTCATTTGGCGGTGGACAGACATTGTTCAGCTTCTCATGGGATGATGCGTTTGTGGCAGCGATGCAAGATGACAGCCCGATCAAGAACAAAGTGGGCGCAGCACCATTGCCGGGGTCAAACCGGGTGTGGAACCGCAACAGCGCAGCTTGGGAAGATACGTATAACCAAGCGCCCTACATTGTTTGGGGTTGGACAGCTGCGGTTGCCAAGAAAAGCAAAAACCACGAGATGGCGTTTGACTATCTGTGCTTCTTTGCCAATGACGCCAACCACCAAGCCGATATTGCGATTGGTCGCTTCGGTGTGAACCCGTTCAAGAAATCTGATTTTGTGCCTGAGATTTATGTTGAGCG
>ERZ1047985.647-NODE-647-length-26281-cov-7.892893_pt1 | contig 26281 bp, 25 predicted proteins | sample MGYA00383097_ERZ1047985 | MGnify/ENA primary metagenome ERZ1047985 (study PRJEB29581, sample SAMEA5548367) | metagenome | biome: marine; feature: coastal; material: water | depth 50 m | study: Short-term variability in the microbial, nano- and picoplankton...
CACGCGGATACCAATAGCCGCCTATCCGCAGCCATTTGGGGTTAAGGAAATCGACTAAGCGGCGGGCGATGGAGACCGTACAGTCTTCGTGAAACGCTCCGTGGTTGCGAAACGATGTCAGGAAGAGTTTCAGTGACTTGCTTTCCACCAGAAATTCACCGGGAACATAGTCAATTACCAGATGTGCGAAATCGGGTTGGCCAGTCATCGGGCACAGCGACGTGAACTCTGGCGCGGTGAAGCGGATGTTGTAGTCCACGTCCTGTTGCGGGTTTTGGACGCGTTCAAGAACTGCCTCTTCGGGCGATTGTGGTTGAACGGTTGCGCCGCCGAGTTGCTGTAGATCGGAATAGATCGAATTGTCACTCATGGAGATGTCCTTTCGTCAGACGCCGCGTTTGTTGCCCCAGAGGAGCACGTGAAGTTGCGGGAGGATGCGGGGGCGGAACCACTGGTCCGCCATGGATTTGTCGACCAGCCAGTGCATACGGTCCATAATGCCGTCCATGTCGACCTCGAACATGTCGTCGTCTGCTGGTGGAGGGGTATGATTACCGGGTTGGATGTATAGCGGCAGGTCGGGGTATTTAGACGCCACTTCTTTGGCCCAATCGTAGTCGACGTCATCAAAGATAACGATTTTTAAGACTTTGTGGGTTTCGCCAGCAGATTTGATGCATTGATCGAAAACACCCCAGTCTACCGTCATCTCAGAGGACGGGGGTTTGGGGCTAAGGACCAGCGTGTCGAGCTTGGCGAACCAATCAGCAGGGACCGAACCTTGGGTTTCCAGTGCGAACTTGTAGCCTTTGGTGTGACCTAGGTCGATCAGGTCGCCGAAGGGTTGGATCGCTGGATTGCCACCTGACAGGGATACCGTGCAGGGCGTGCCGCTTGAAAGGCGTTCGACTTCGGCCCAGACATCGTCGGTTGTCATGGGTGTCCAAGTGTGGCGATAGGCGCTGTCGACCGCGTGCATGGTGTCACACCACACGCAACGATAATCGCATCCACCTGTGCGCACGAAGATCGTCGGCTCACCGATCAATGCGCCTTCGCCTTGGATCGTTGGTCCGAAAATTTCGGAGATACGTATGTCGCGCTCGTCGGTCACCGTTGTTCCTCGGGACGGTATTCGGCCCATGTCTTTGGGGTCTCGCTGACCTTAACAGCGGCCGTTTCCGACCATTTTGCTTTGCACCAGTCGTAGAAGTGTTTGGCGAGGAATTCAGCCGTCACAAGGTCATAGTCGAATACGTCGTTCAGGTGGCGGTGGTCGAGTGTGTCGTCGATGTAATCTTTGAGTGGGCGCAACTCGGTATAGTCGCGCACGAAGCCGTAATCGTTCAGCTCAGCCGAGGCGAGTTCGACCATCACAATGTAGTTGTGCCCATGAAGACGGGCGCATTGGTGGTTTTCGGGCAGGCCAGACAATTGATGCGAGGCCGAGAAGTGAATTTCTTTGGTGATACGGTACATTATTTGGCCTCTGCTTTTGCCAATGCTTCGAGCCAGTAATCTGGATCGGCATATTCTGTGGGGTCTGCGACGCCGGCCTCGTGAAATGCTTCGCGACGCTCAACGCACGTTCCACAGCGGCCACACTGGATTTCCCCGCCTTTGTAGCAAGACCATGTTTCAGCGAAGGGGGTATCCGCTTTGTGGCCAGCTTTGACGATATCGCCCTTTGATCCGTTCACGAACGGGGCGAGGAGTTTGACGTTTGCATAGCCATCAAGTGCTTCGGTTTGCATTGCTTGGAACGCGTTAATGAAGCCGGGGCGGCAATCAGGATAGATGAAGTGATCACCCCCGTGAACCGCTGTGGCTACTGCATCTGCGTTTTGCGCCGCAGCAAAGCCGAAACCGATGGATAGCATGATGGCGTTGCGATTTGGAACGACGGTGACCTTCATGGTTTCTTCGGCGTAATGGCCATCTGGGACATCAACATCGTCGGTGAGTGCCGAGCCAGAAAGACCTGTTCCGATATTGCGCATGTCGATGATCTGATGGGGCACACCAAGACGTTTGGCTGCTGCTGCCGCAAATTCAACCTCTTTTACATGGCGCTGGCCATAGTCGAAGCTGAGCAACGAATGCAGATTGCCTTCTTGCGCCACGACGTGGGCAAGCGAGACGGAATCAAGTCCGCCTGAGCAGATTACGATGGTCTTCATATCTAGTCCTTGTTTTGTCCGGGTAGGCTGCGACCGGTGGCGCGTATCTAGCTAAACGCCGCTTTTCTGGCAAGGGCTGCTGCAAATTACAATTGTGGGTTTGGCAGGAAACAGTTTCGCCTGTAGGTAAATAATTAGGCAAGCTTCATGAAGAGAGAACGGGTTTTTGGCAGAAGGCAAAGGGGTAAGATCAGCGGTGTCAAAGGGTACACGACGTTTGGTTCTGGGGATCCGGATCGCGACGATTGCAATCTTGTTCCTCGCGGTATTTAGCTTTCTTCATCCAATCGGCGAAAGCTTCTCGGTCATTCAGTTTCCGCTAGCTGGATTTGGGTTATTTCTCAGCGCTTTCCGTCACAACTGGGTTTTAAGATTGCCGCTGTTGGTCGTGTCGATTCTTGCGCTGGGACAAGTGGGTCAAGCTTATCGCAACCCTAACGACGTCGGGGGCATCACGGTCTATCAAAAGAACCTGTTACACTTGAACGAAAGCACCCCAAGGGTTCTGCGGGATGTAAAAGCCGTAGATCCTGATGTTTTGACCGTCCAAGAAATGACCACTCAAGCGTTGCGCGATTGGAAAAAGGTATTGGCCGCTTACCCTACTTTGCATTTTTGCCCGAATAAGCGGGGTTACGGGACGGCCGTAATTTCAAAATGGCAAATCCTTGCGGGTTCTGGTTTCTGTCAGTCCAGCGGGCGATTGACGGGTGTGAGGGTTCAAACACCAGAAGGCCCCCTATGGTTAGTGTCGCTTCATTTGCATTGGCCGTGGCCTTATGAGCAAGCTTGGCAAGTGCCAGAAATCATTGAAACGCTGAAACGCTTGGACGGGCCGGTTGTCTTGGGGGGGGATTTTAACAATCTACCTTGGTCGGGTGCAGTAAGCGATATCCGTGATGCTGTTCGTGGTCGCCGGGCAGGGGGTGTCGAGGCGACCTTCATTCTCTCCGGTATTCCGTTATCAATCGACAATGTTATTGCGCCAAATGGGGGCGCGATCGAAACACGGCCCCAATTTAGCTCTGATCATCTTGGCCTTGTTGCTAGGGTTGGGATTAGCCCTCGCCCATAAGCTTTGAATCGAATGGGTAGGTCGTAAGGTTTTCGTAACCGTCTTCCGTGACGAGTACTTGATCCTCAAGCTTGATCGAAAAATCTCCTCCGACTTCACCGACCGCGGCTTCGACACAAAGCACCATTCCAGCTTCTAGCTCATAGTCATAGGCGCCCTCGACCGCCTTGTCAGGATAGGCAACCAACGGCCATTCATCACAAAGACCAACTCCATGCATGAGGCAGCCGTATTTCTGGGCCTGAAACTTGTCGTCAAGCTTGTGTGCCCTTTCGGACAATTCCGGAATTGTAATGCCAGGTTTCAGCAGTGCCATATTGGTCATGATATGTTCGTGCGAATGACGCATGGCGTATACCATTGAATTCGTGGGATTTTCATCGCCAATCCACCAAGTCCGCGAGATGTCGACACATATCCCGTAAGAGCCGATCAGATCGGTATCAAAGGCGACAATTTCGTTGTTTTGCACAATGCGTGGGCCACATTCTTGAAACCAAGGATTGGTACGTGGGCCCGAGGACAGCAAGCGGGTTTCGATCCATTCTCCGCCACGCTTGATGTTTTCCGCATGCAAAACCGCCCAGATGTCATCTTCGGACACGTTTCCGTTAGGAACGTTTTCACGCGCGAATTTCTCCATCACGCCGATGGACGTTTCGCAAGCATGTGATGCGCAGCGCATCGCTTTAATCTCATCAGGGCCTTTGATTGAACGGGATTTTTCGGTGACTTCTTCACCGTCCATGACCTCAAACCCTCGTGCCTCGAGTGCGCGCAAACCGTGAAGCATGATTTTGTCGACGGCGATACGTTTGTTGCCGCCACTGTGTTCGTTGATCAGGTCCTCAACTTCGCCCGTGACTTTGTCTGCCTGAGAACCAACTTTATCGCCTCGGTCAAAATAGAACAGGTCATAGCCAGAGCGCACTTCTCGTACGATGGGGTTGTGATCTGCTAGAAATGGAGAGTTCTTGTAGTCCCACAATACCATGTAACCATCGGCGCAGAGCAAGCAGGCGCGAAACGGGTTGTGTGTATTCCAGAGCTGCATGTTGGTGCTGTCTGTGGCGTATCGGATGTTTAGCGGATCAAACATCAGCAGTCCGCCGTACCCACGATCAACGATGTGTTGTGTTAAGCGCTTCCAACGGTAATCGCGCATTTTTTGAAGGTTTGGCAGTTCCAGACCCGCGGCTTCCCATTCTCGAAAAGCAAGCTGAGTTGGCCCGATTTCAATTCGATCGTTGTCATTGGGCGAGGTGTCACCCAGAAAGTCGCCTTTGTTGGGATCAATTTTGCGAATGCTGCGGTAATGGTCGGTCATGATGCTCTCCTGTTGTAATGATGTTGGAGATACGAAAACCTTTTGGCGTGTCTGAAATCGACGCGAGGCTAGTCGCTTTTGCACAAAACCAAAAGTGATCGACCGCGCTAGCCAAAACAAATGAACGGCAAACGATTGCCCGTTTGCCGTTCAGAAATTTCAGATAATCGACCTAGTATGGTGCCAAAAGAGAGGCTGGCTTAGCCGATCATCATTGTTAGTGTGGCTGCGGTTGCGCCAGATGCGTTGAGTATGCCGAACGTGCCGGCCAACGCCAATGTGTGTGCGGATAGACGGAAGTCTTCGCCGCGCAGCGCGTTGTACACGATCATGAATGCAGCAATTGGCCACGAGAAAAATGCGAGCATCGCCGTCATGATCCAAGTTGTGATGCGCGTAGGGCGAGACAAAACCTGTGGCTCTTCGTCGTGACGTCCAAATTCATCAACTCGGATAGCTTCAGCAAGAGCTGCTTCTTCCTCTTCAGAAAAGTCGTGTGTCCAAGCCTGCTCTTCACCGGTCATCTCGCGGAATTCACGATCAAGGCGATCTTCTTCACCTGAAATGTGTGGAAGACGCTGAGCGAACTCTTGATGGCTGCGGCCGCTTGCAACACGACGTGGTGTTGGGCGTGTTGCGACACGGATAGTTTTACGCGATGGGCGGCGTGGCTTAACCGGTGCGAAAGCTGATAAGAACTGCTGCGCCGAGAAGACGACATCTTTACGTAGCCAAACGATCTGGTTTGCCTCGGTGATCAAGATTGCTTTGCGGCAAATCTCGGCCAATAGAACAAGAGGGGCGTCCGCGTGAAGTTTCGGTGAGATATCTGAGATCGCGACCATCAGTCGTCCCATAAGCTCATCATCATCGCAGCCGTCGCACTTAAGCGTCAGGCTAAGCTCGTCTGTCTGAAAAACAACTTCATGAGGCGTTTGTTCATCCGAAGCGACGATTTCAAAGCCTTTGGAAATGAGCGCCTTTTCAACCATACCAACGATGGCTTCAGGCTCAAACAGTCTGCGCTTGTCAAAAAGCAGGACAGCGTCGCAACGTGCGTTTGTGGTAATCATTTCTGCCTCCAAGGCAATTCAAGTTTCATTAACTATGATTCCAAAGTGCGGAGAAAATTGGACGAAGACTGCGAAAATGGAGGTCAATTCGTTCAGAAATGTGACGCAATGCCATTTGATTGCCACAAAGCAAGCCAAATCGCGCCATTTTCGACACAAAGCTTACCCTAGGGCAGTTTGACGTTTCCGTAAGCGTAATTTGTGAAAGTGATTCACTCATTGCGGGAATCGCAGGTGATTCTGGCGCCTAAGTGGGCTTAAATTGTGCGGGGCGGCAAATGCCATTGTTAGCGCAAATATAACTGCAAACACGCGAAACGAAAAAGGCGCCCCGATTTGGAGCGCCTTTTGTGTGTCATTATACTTAGCTGATTAGCAGCTGTAGTACATTCCAAACTCAACTGGGTGAGGAGTGTGTTCGTAAAGTTGAACTTCTTCCATCTTCAGCGCGATGTACCCGTCGATCTGGTCTTTGGTGAACACGTCGCCGGCCAGAAGGAAGTCGTGATCTGCCGCAAGGCAATCCAACGCTTCACGCAAGCTGCCACAAACAGTTGGGATATCAGCCAGTTCTTCCGCAGGCAGATCATAGAGGTTTTTGTCCATAGCCTCGCCTGGGTTGATCTTGTTCTTGATACCATCAAGACCAGCCATCAGAAGTGCTGCGAAACACAGATATGGGTTGGCTGCTGGATCCGGGAAACGGGCCTCAACACGCTTTGCTTTTGGAGATTCAGTCCAAGGAATACGAACACAGCCAGAACGGTTGCTTGCCGAATAGGCGCGCAGAACTGGTGCTTCGAAACCTGGAACCAGACGCTTGTAGCTGTTGGTCGCTGGGTTTGTGAAGGCGTTCAAAGTCTTCGCATGCTTCAGGATGCCGCCAATAAAGTACAAAGCTTCCGATGAAAGATCGGCATATTTGTCGCCAGCAAAGAGCGGCTTGCCGTCTTTCCAAATCGACATGTTTACGTGCATACCAGTGCCGTTGTCGCCGTAAACAGGCTTTGGCATGAAGGTTGCAGTTTTGCCGTATGCATCTGCCACGTTGTGGATGACGTACTTATACTTCTGTAGTTCGTCAGCCTGTTTGGTCAGGCTATCAAAAATCAGGCCAAGCTCGTGCTGGCACGATGCAACTTCGTGGTGATGCTTGTCGACCTTCATGCCAAGACGCTTCATCGTTGAAAGCATTTCGGAACGGATGTCCTGAGCAGCGTCGGTAGGGTTAACTGGGAAGTAACCACCTTTGAGGCCAGGGCGGTGACCCATGTTGCCCATCTCGTACTCGGTGTCAGAGTTCCAAGAGGCGTCCTGTGCGTCGACTTCGTAAGAAACTTTGTTAATCGAGTTTGAGAAGCGAACATCGTCAAAGAGGAAGAACTCAGCCTCTGGACCCATGTAAGCCACGTCGCCGATACCTGACGACTTCAGGTATGCTTCAGCTTTTTGTGCTGTGCCGCGTGGGTCACGCTCATAAGACTCACCTGTGTCCGGCTCAACGATAGAGCAATGGATGCAGAGTGTTTTTTCGGCGTAGAAAGGATCGATATACGCGCACTCGGTGTCAGGCATCAGTTTCATGTCTGATGACTCGATGGATTTCCAACCAGCGATGGATGAACCGTCGAACATGAAGCCTTCTTCTAGAAAGTCTTCGTCAACGAGATCAACATCAACGGTTACGTGCTGCAGCTTACCGCGTGTGTCTGTGAAACGGATATCAACATACGCGACATCTTCGTCGCGGAGTGTGTCCAGAACATCTTTAATGCTCATTCCAATGGTCCTTCTTTGTTAGAATATTCTATTCGGTTGATTAAAGAGCGTCCGTGCCGGATTCGCCGGTACGAATGCGAATGGCTTGTTCTACTGAGCTGACGAATATCTTGCCATCGCCGATTTTGTCGGTTTTGGCAGCGTCAACGATAGCTTCAATTGCGGCGTCTACTTGATCTGCTTCTAGTACGACTTCGATTTTCACCTTTGGCAAGAAATCGACGACATATTCGGCACCGCGGTAAAGTTCTGTGTGGCCCTTTTGGCGACCAAAACCTTTGACCTCAATCACGCTGAGACCTTGAACACCGATGTCCTGAAGGGCTTCTTTAACTTCATCGAGTTTGAAGGGTTTGATTATCGCTTCGATCTTTTTCATGGACGGATTCCTCGCAACTTGGTTGAGTGGGTCAGAACACGTTCGCTGAGGCGTCTCAATCTGATTTGCTTTTCAGTGGGTGAAAATCAGCGATGCAAGGCAGGGTCTCGCGCAAAAAATGAGCGAATTGCATAAATAATGTGCAGAAGTGAATCAGTGGGGAAATTCTAGTGGAAGAATTGCTGACCGCAGCGCAGATGAAGGCCATCGAACAGGCCGCGATTGAGTCTGGCGTAGTGACCGGATTAGAGCTGATGGAACGAGCCGGTAAGGGTGTGGTTGAGGCGATCTTTGAGGAGTGGCCCGAGTTGACGGATGCGTCTGCGACGGGCGGGAAAGGGGGCGTTGCCCCCTCTGCCTCTGGCATTCACCCCCAGGATATTTCGAGACAGAAAAAGCGAAGAGCAGTCGTTTTGTGCGGGCCGGGAAATAATGGCGGCGATGGGTTTGTTGTGGCGCGGTTGTTGCATGGGCTTGGTTGGGAGGTCGAGGTGTTTCTTTACGGGGAGGCTGACAAGCTGCCACTGGATGCACGTGTGAATTATGAGAGGTGGCTGAAGATTGGGAAGGTTACAATTAAACAGATCGATCCCCCACCACTTGTTGAGGATTCCCTCTCGCATGCGATTGAGGGCGATATTATTGTGGACGCGATGTTTGGCATTGGCTTAACAAGACCGTTCAAGGGGATATTTTATGCATTCACTCAATCCATTTTGCGGAATGCTTACCGCAAAATGGGTGTGAGGTTTGTTGCAATAGATATTCCGAGTGGTTTGGCGAGCGATACGGGCGAAATTATCGGCCACGCTATCGAGGCGGATTTAACCGTAACATTTCACCAATTGAAGATCGGACATGCCAAAGGGCAGGATCCAACGGTGTGCGGGAAAACGGTGTTGAAAGGTATTGGACTATGAGGCCACCCGGTATTTCTCATATTGATCAAAAAACTATGATTGAGCGTTTAGGCAAAACCGCTGATAGCCATAAATATATCCACGGTCATGCCCTGATCCTTTCTGGCCCAACTGGCCACACTGGCGCTGCCCGCCTCGCTGCCCGAGGTGCTCTCCGCGTTGGTGCAGGTCTCGTGACCCTCGGCGTGCCTGCTGAGGCGCAGCAGGAGGTGGCCTCACAGATCACTTCAATCATGTTGCGGCAAATAGGAGAGGTTCGGGCTTTTGCTGAGGTGCTAAAGGACGATCGTTTGAATGCCCTCTGTCTTGGTCCTGCATTGGGGCTTGATCGTGCGCGGGAGTTGGTTCCTGTGGCGTTGGATGGTGGGTTGGAAACCTACCCTACGCGGGGTGTGGTGCTGGATGCGGACGTGTTGACGGCGTTTGAAGATAAGCCTGACGAACTGTTCCAAATGCTTCATGCGAGATGCGTTTTGACGCCTCATGGTGGCGAATTTGCACGGTTGTTTCCTGACATTGCCGCTAAACTGAACACCCCTGCCACTAAAGGCCCAGCCTATTCCAAAGTCGATGCCACACGAGATGCGGCCAAGCGTGCAGGGTGCGTTGTGCTGTTCAAGGGGTCAGATACAGTGATCGCCGCGCCGGATGGGCGGTGTTCGATCAATTCGGCAGCTTATGAACGGGAGGCACCTTGGCTGGCAACGGCCGGGTCTGGAGATGTTCTCGCGGGGTTCATAACTGGATTGTTGGCGCGTGGGTTTGATCCCATGCAGGCGGCAGAAACTGGCGCTTGGCTGCATGTGGAATGCGCTTTGAAATTCGGACCGGGTTTGATTGCAGAGGACCTGCCCGAGCAATTGCCAGCCGTATTTCGCGATTTGAACGTTTAGTCGGGGTCTTTCAGGATCATCTCTAACCCGTCGGCATAGACGATATGGCCCGCGGTAAGTTCGATGTGGAAGAGCGATAGTTCAACATCGTTTTGCAGCGTGATAAACTCTCCGTCCACTAAGCGGCGGACAGGCACCATCACTTCTTTGTGGCCAAATAGGGCAGTTGCCCGCCAGTCGCGCAGTAGGACGAGCTGATCCGCCGGAAGCAAAAGATCTTTTTCCGGCCGGGAATGGCCTAGGATACCGCCGCGTAGATGCACAGCGGGGCCAGTCGATTTAAAATGTTCAATTGAAGTGATCGTGGACAGGCCAAAGTCGCGCGTGATGGCCTTGTCGCCTTCACTAACGAATTCGATCGGAAGTTCACCTGCCTGCGTTAACAGAGAAGTGCCCGCGGGAATGCCACGGAAGACGGAATCAGGGCGCTTGTTTGCACTTGCGCCTACCGCCCCGCTTTGCGCGGTGTTCGGTAGTATGGGTCTCATCGGCTGTGCCTGTATGAATAACTGCTCAATTATTAAGGATAGTTTTAGCGAAATTTGCGCTGTTTGTAACTAGTTTTATTTGGATGCATTTTTCCTCTCGCATCTGGTGAAAACCTTTGCTAGAGAGCGCGCAGAACGCGGGTGTGGCGAAATTGGTAGACGCACTAGATTTAGGTTCTAGCGCCGCGAGGCGTGGGGGTTCAAGTCCCTCCACCCGCACCATTCCCCCTTCATATCGAACTTTCGAAGGCCGTATTTACCGGCCATTGCAGAGTTTCGAAGCATCAATTCTTTACAAAAAGTTTGCGCTCGACATTACAAAGAGCCTCGGCCGGACCAGAGTCCGTTATCAATAACGTTTCTGTTGTCTCAAGCCCCCAATCTTCCATCCACAATGCGGGCATGAAATGGAATGTCATACCGGGTTCTAGATCGGTTTCGTCTTCGGTGCGTATAGATGCAGTGCGTTCCCCCCAATCGGGCGGGTAGCTAAGGCCGATAGGGTAGCCCATGCGCCCTTCGCGGCTAATCCCGTGTTTGGCGAGGACTGCCATAAAGGCATTGGCAATATCGCAGGTTCGATTGCCCGCCTTTGCAGCGTTCAAGCCGGCTTCAATGCCTTCTATCTGGGCGGCTTCCGCGCGGCAGACCTCATCCGAGGGGGTGCCAAGGAAAACGGTCCGGCAGAGCGGTGCGTGGTAGCGGCGATAGCAGCCTGAAAGTTCAAAGAAGGTGGCTTCGCCTTCTTTCATTGGGGTGCCATCCCAAGTCAGATGAGCGGCAGTTGCATCAAGTCCCGACGGGGTCAGCGGCACAATTGCGGGATAGTCGCCCCAGTCATCGTCTATCCCAGTGATGCCAGCATGCATGATGTCAGCCACAAGATCGTTCTTGCGAACACCCGGCGCGGCTTTGTCGATCGCGGTGTGGATGACTTTCTCGGAAATGCGGGCGGCTTTGCGGATGAAACCGATTTCCTCGTCCGATTTGATAAGGCGTTGCCAGTTCACCAAAGCCGTGGCGTCTACAAGTGTAGCGTTAGGTAGTTCCGTTGCTAAGACTTGGTGCGCTTTGGCTGAGTAATAATAGTTCTCCATCTCGACACCAACGCGGGCATTCTCATAGCTACGCGCCTTCAACTGCACCGCCAAGTCTTGCATCGGATGGAACGTTGTCGATTGAATGAAATGATCGCCGTAGCCGATGACGTTCTGATCTGACATCCAGCACGTACGCACACCGCCAAACTTGTCCATCATGCGGCCCCACCAAAAGGGCTCGCCCTCCATTTCTAGAATGACGCCTTGGTGAACGTAAAACGACCAGCCATCATATCCGGTTATCCACGCTTGGTTGGACGGGTCGGTGATGAACAAAACGTCAATGCCAGCTTTGGACATTGACCGGCGCGTCTTTGCGATCCGGCGGTCATACTCAGGCTGTGAAAACGGTGCGTTCTCGATTGGCACGGCGATCCCCTTTGATCTCTTTTGTTCATTTGGTCGGTTGGAATCTGATGCGTCAATGAAAAACACACACGTTGTTGAAGCAAGGCTTCGTGACCTGCGTGAGTATGACGTTGTCAGGAAAACGAATTAGGCAGTAAGCTTCGTTTCGATGTCAAAGGAATCGAGAAAACGTGAAACTAAAAACCCCCATTCATCCGGCACCAGATGCGGCAAATGCGATGAAATCTATTCGCCCCGTGATCTGTTACCCGCCTGAAACCTTACCTCAGCCAGATAGGGCGAAGATGGGCGAGGCGCGAAAGCTCGCGGTAAAAACCATTGAGATCGCTATCGCGCCAAGGGATGCTGGTTGCATCGAAGTCCCAGCAGGGGCGTTCTTTCGTATTCTTTCCGTTGAAGGACCACAGGTCGGCGATTTGAATTTGTGGAATGCCCACGACCTAACCGAACGGTTCTATTCCGGCAAAACCCGCGCATTACATGGGACACATTTATCAACAGGGGATAGAATGTGGTCGAGTTTTCCAAGTATGCGCCCCATGGCTACGATCACGGATGACACGCTTGATTGGTATGGCTTTGATGATTTTGGTGGATCGGTGCATGACGTAATTGGAACGCGGTGCGATCCTTATACGGGGCGGTTGCTGACTGGCGATGATTACCACTATTGCTGTCATTCCAATCTGACGCGGGCGCTTGCCAGCCATACGGGGCTTCCCTTGGACGAGGCCGAAATGCATGTGCACGATGTGCTGAATGTCTTTATGTGCACGGGCTTTACGCGCGATACTGGTCAATACTTCATGAAAGCCAGCCCTGTGCGCCCCGGCGATTATTTGGAAATTTTTGCCGAAATTGACCTGATTGTGGGATTGTCGGCTTGCCCTGGTGGAGATTGCTCGAGTGAACATTCCTCTGACACCGCTTCCTGCCATCCCTTAGTGATCGAGGTTTGGGATCCTGGCGAGAACGCGCGAAAGTTGCATCACATTCCCAAGGTGAATGAATACAGCCGAGGTCACGGAGTGGCTTGACAAAGTGGTCGCGTTTGAGGCCCAAAACACGAGAAAATTCAAAGAAGTTCGAAAGGGTCAAATATGCGTCTTGTAATCAATCCGTACCGCGGTGGTGAAAAACTAGCTGAGAATGCACCTTATCCTTCAACAGACGCCGAACGGGTCTCATCTTTGCTATCAAAGTGCCCGTCTTTCGCAGAGACGAGTCTAGCGGATGCACGCGAGTTGGCCCCAATCGCGGCGCTCTGGGTTAAAGACGAGCGCACGCGCATGGGCCTTGGGTCGTTCAAGGCTCTGGGGGCCGCATATGTGATCGCGCGGCAGGCGGTTGACCTGAATGATCAGCCGGGATCCGACACATTGGCAGGTCGGACTTATGTAACGGCCAGCGCCGGCAATCACGGTATGAGCGTCGCCGCTGGAGCCAAGGTGTTTGGTGCCAAGGCGGTGGTTTACATCGCCGAGACCGTGCCAGAAAGCTTTGCGGATCGCTTGAGAGATATTGGTGCTGAACCAGTGCGAGCAGGGTCGGACTATGCAGCTTCGATGGATGCTGCGAAGCAGGCGGCCGAAGACAATGGCTGGATACTGTTATCTGATAGTTCTTGGGACGGTTACACAGAGCTTCCTTATATACTTATGGAAGGCTATTTGCAGATGGTTGCCGAGGCTGTTGATCAATGCCCGTCTACACCAAGCCACATTTTTCTACAGGCAGGGGTAGGGGGGCTAGCTGGGGCCGTGGCCGCGTATGCTCGCAAAGCATGGGGGGATGGTCCAAAGATCATCGTCGTCGAACCTGAAGCCGCACCTGCACTGCAGGCGAGCATTGAGGCGGGGAAATGCGTATTTGCCGATGGACCAGACAGCATAATGGGTCGCTTGGACTGTAAAGAACCTTCGTTGATAGCTTTAAACGGGCTGGCGCGGGATGCGGATGGGTTTTTGACGCTAACAGACGATGAAGTTAGCGCCTACTTGCCACAAATGAAGGTTGCAGGTTTGGAAACTACCGCGTCAGGCGGCGCTGGGATTGCAGCTGTGATGGCACCTGAAGTCCGCCATGCGCTTGAAATGACAAACGAAGCCAAAGTGCTCTGCTTTCTTTCCGAGGTGATGGATTAGAGGTTGTCTCGGCAGAAGCCGAATGACCCATCAAACACGTAAGGTTCTTTTGACATGAGTAATATTGCATACACTCTTATTCCGGATTCTGCTCTACCTGCTGCGCTTGGCCTAATTGTGTTGCAGACTGACGAAACTCTTGAGCCCGAATTCAAACGTAGTTTTGCGGATCATCCTTCCCCGATCTATGCCAGCCGCATCCCAAGTGGGGCCGAAGTGACGACGGAATCGCTGTCTGGGATGGAGGACCACATCACCGCCTCGGCGGGTTTGCTGCCAAAAACTCTGACTTATCCTGTTGTTGGGTACGGCTGTACGTCTGCCAGTTCAATTATCGGCTCGGAACGTGTGGAGCAGCTTGTGCAGAAATCGTGCAACGCCGTGATGGTGACAAACCCATTGCGGGCCGCGACCGCCTTTGCACATCATAAGGGGGTATCAAAACTTGCGATGCTGTCACCTTACATTGAAGAGGTGAACGTCCCTCTTCGAAATGCATTTCAAGCGGCTGGATTGTCGACCGATGTCTTTGGGACATTTGGCGAAGCTCAAGAAGCGAAGGTCGCGCGAATCACAACCGATTCGGTTGTTGAGGCGGCAACTTCGCTTGGTAGCGATAACAATGTTGAAGGCGTTTTCCTGAGCTGCACGAATCTAAAGACATTCAACGCGATCCCAATAATACGCGAAATGATCAATAAACCCGTATTTTCAAGCAACTATGCCCTAGCTTGGCACATGAAGCGAATCGCCGGCGAATGACAAAAAGTTTCCTAACGGAAATATTTTTCGGCGCAAGGCTGTTGCCAGTCAGTCCCCGAAATGCATTGATACCGCAAATAATAAAAAGATCGGACATGCCGATCAGCAATATATCAGGGAGATGCTTGTGACCGATTTGGCCAATGACCAATCGTTCGTGAAGTTTGATCGCGTACAAAAATCATACGACGGCGAAGTGCTTGTCGTTAAAGACCTAAATCTTTCGTTACCCAAGGGCGAGTTTCTTACAATGCTTGGACCATCCGGTTCGGGCAAGACGACTTGTCTTATGATGCTTGCTGGATTCGAAACCGCGACGCATGGCGAAATTCTGTTGGACGGTAAACCGATCAACGACATTCCACCACACAAGCGTGGCATCGGCATGGTTTTCCAAAACTATGCACTGTTTCCACACATGACTGTGGGCGAAAACTTGTCTTTCCCTCTTGAAGTACGCGGCATGGACAAATCTGTCCGCGAAGAGAAAATAAAGCGCGCTCTGGACATGGTTCAGATGGGTGACTTTATCAACCGTCGCCCAGCACAATTGTCCGGTGGTCAACAGCAACGTATTGCGCTGTCTCGTGCGCTCGTGTTCGAACCCGAATTGGTCTTGATGGACGAGCCATTGGGCGCGTTGGACAAACAACTGCGGGAACAGTTGCAATTCGAAATCACGCGCTTGGCGCATGACCTTGGTATTACGACCGTATATGTGACGCATGACCAGACAGAAGCTTTGACAATGTCTGATCGCGTAGCAGTGTTCGAAGACGGACGTATCCAGCAGTTGGCGCCGCCAGATAAACTTTACGAAGAGCCCGAAAATAGCTTTGTTGCCCAATTTATTGGTGAAAACAACACACTAGAGGGTGTTGTTACAGCAATCAAAGGCGATGGCCTGTGCGAAATCAAACTTGATGATGGTGAAATTATCGACGCGAACGCGATCAATGTTTCACAAGTCGGTGAGCGTTCGCGCGTTTCAATTCGCCCAGAGCGCGTTGAAATGAACAAAAGCCGTCTGAAAAAGGGCGCACATACGCTAAAAGCGGAAGTGCTAGAGTTCATCTATATGGGTGACATGTTTAGAACCCGCTTACGGGTGGCTGGAAACGAAGATTTCGTTGTGAAAACACGAAACGCCCCGGACCAGCAACGTCTTGAGCCTGGAACCCAAATCGATATCGGCTGGTTGCCACAAGATTGTCGCGCACTAGACGCTTAATTTGATAGTTTGCTGGCCCGTAAAAGGATCAGCAACTCAAGTGGATGTTTTAATTTGCCCGTAGGGACATCCGAACAGAAGCAACGGGCAAGGGAGAAACTAATGAAACTAAGAACCGCATTGATGGCGACTGTATTTACAAGTGCAGCATTCGCCGCAAACGCTCAAGAAGTGACAGTAATGTCATGGGGCGGCGCTTACACAAAGTCTCAGGTAGAAGCTTATCACAAGCCATTCACCGCTCAGACTGGCATCAAAGTAAACTCAGTTGATGCTGACAACCCAGCTGCTCCACTGAAAGCTCAGGTTGAAGCCGGAAACGTGTCTATCGACGTTGCTGACGTTGAATTCTCGGACGCTATTCGTCTCTGCGACGAAGGTCTTCTGGAAGAGATCGATGCGTCGATGCTCACAGCAGCACCTGACGGAACTTCGGCTGCAGACGATTTCATCGACGGAGCGATCAATGATTGTTCTGTAGGTAACATCGTTTGGACCACGTTGATCGCATATGACACAAACGTCTATGGTGACAACGCGCCGTCAACTATGGCTGACTTCTTCGACACCGAAACTTACCCTGGTAAGCGCGGCATGCGTAAGAGCCCGAAAGCTATGCTTGAAATGGCATTGATGGGTGACGGCGTTCCGGCTGCTGAAGTCTACGACCTGCTCGAGACTGAAGAAGGCATCGAGCAAGCGTTCGCAAAACTGGATTCCATCAAAGACGATATCGTCTGGTGGGAAGCTGGCGCGCAGCCTCCACAATTGTTGGCTGATGGCGAAGTTACTATGACCATCGTTTGGAACGGCCGTATCTTCAACGCTATCGCGTCCGAAGGTCAGCCATTCGCTTTGATTTGGGATGGTCAGATCTATGACCTCGACCTCTTTGTTGTACCAAAAGGTGCTCCAAACAAAGACGAAGCGATGGAATTCATCAAGTTTGCAACAAGCACCGGACCACTGGCTGAGCAAGCTAGCTGGATTCCTTACGGTCCTGCACGTGTATCTTCAATTGCTCGCGTTGGAACTTTCCACAACGACGACAGCATTGATATGGGCGAGCACATGCCTACCGCACCTGCTAACCTGACAAATGCTCTTCAGAACGACTTTGAGTTCTGGGCAGACATGGATTCAGAACTAAGCGAGCGTTTCAACGCTTGGTTGGCTAACTAATCTACACTACTAGCCGCTCCCGAATGATCGGGGGCGGCACCTTGGTGACAATCTCATTTTCACCTGACGTATTTCTAGGCATTCGATATGAGCGAAACATCCGCAAGTGATGAAATTCTAACAACGGCCGACGGCAGACCGCTGAAGGAAGCCCTTGCACGGGCGCAGTTCTTCGCGAAGAGACGAGCGTTTTTTCTCGTTTTGCCGCTGCTAGCGTTCATTCTTTTGACATTCGTTATGCCAATCGGCCAAATGTTGCACCGCTCGGTTAAAAACGAAGGTTTCACCGTTCATACTGATGTGACAACTGGCGCCCGTACTCCGATTATGACTGAGCTTTCGGCTTGGTTTGATCAAAACCCATCAGGGACCGTACCTGATGAAGCCGCGTACACCGCTCTCGTAAATGACATTGGCGCACTTGATGGGTTAAGATCCGCTGGTAGCGCCGGAACCCGCATCAATTATCTGCGCGCTGGCTCTCGCTCTCTGTTTACCAAGGCCGCCCGCAAATGGGAAAAGCTGGAAGCGCCGTATCAAGAAGCCTTCTATGATCTGGATGATGAATGGGCTGACCCAACGCTTTGGGCTGCAATGCGTCAGGCTTCTAACAGCTATACCTTCGATTTTTACCTTGCCGCGATGGACTATACCCGCGACGCCGAAGGTTCCGTGACCCAAGTGGATGAAAATCGACAGGTCTACGTCAAACTCTTTGTTCGAACGCTTTTCTTGTCCCTACTTATTACATTTATGACGTTTGTTCTGGCATATCCAATTGCGCATTTGTTGGCGACTTTGCCACTGCGCCATTCGAACCTTCTGATGATCCTTGTTTTGTTACCATTCTGGACGTCTCTCCTTGTTCGAACGACAAGCTGGATGGTGCTTTTGCAGTCCCAAGGCGTCGTCAATGACACGATGGTCGGCATTGGTCTTTTGGCCGACGAGAGTCGATTGCAAATGATGTATAACCAAACGGGTACAGTGATCGCGATGACGCATATTCTGTTGCCGTTCATGGTGCTGCCACTCTACTCAGTGATGCGCCCAATCAACCCGTCCTATGTCCGCGCCGCGCGTAGTCTTGGCGCGACGAGTTGGACCGCTTTCAGACGGATATACTTTCCGCAGACCGTCCCAGGGATAGGGGCCGGTGCCTTGCTCGTCTTTATCTTGGCTGTTGGTTACTACATCACGCCAGCCCTTGTTGGTGGCGCAGACGGTCAGTTGATCTCAAACTTAATTGCCTTCCACATGCAGAAATCGCTGAACTGGTCGCTCGCTGCGGCTCTGGCCTCTCTGCTGCTTGGTGGCATTCTCTTGCTTTATTGGCTGTACGACCGGCTTGTTGGCATCGACAATTTGAAACTGGGGTAAGAAGATGGCTTTACCTAAACATGCAGACCGTCTCGAGCGGGTTTGGCATTATACTTATCTGGTGATTTGTGCGCTGATCTTTTTGTTCCTGATTGCACCAATCCTTGTGGTTATGCCGCTAAGCTTTAACTCAGAGCCATACTTTACGTTTACTGAGAAGATGTTGAAGTTCGACCCGACAGGTTATTCAGCACGTTGGTATGATCTGCTTTTGACCTTTGGTATGCAGGCACCAGATGTACCGCGCGATAGCTCTTGGTGGTCAGACACGTGGAACAATGCCCATTGGATCCAAGCAACCAAGAACTCTATCATCGTTGGCTTCTTCTCAACCATCCTTGCGACGGGCCTTGGAACTGTTGCAGCATTGGGACTTTCACGTCCTGAAATGCCTGGGCGTCGTGCCATTATGGCGATCTTGATTTCGCCAATGATTGTTCCGATCATCATTACCGCGACCGGATTGTTCTTCTTCTATTCATCTGTGGGTATCCAGAACTGGGGCATCCCTTATTTGGGCGTAGTTCTTGCGCACGCGACTTTGGGTATTCCGTTTGTTATCATCACAGTAACGGCCACTCTTGTTGGGTTTGATCACTCGCTAACACGAGCAGCGGCAAGCCTTGGCGCAAACCCAGCGCGCACGTTCTTTAAGGTTCAAATGCCTTTGATCCTTCCAGGCGTGATCTCAGGTGGACTGTTCGCTTTTGTTACATCGTTTGACGAAGTTGTGGTCGTTCTCTTTGTCGGTGGCTTGGACGAGCAAACAATTCCACGTCAAATGTGGAATGGTATCCGCGAGCAAATCAGTCCGGCCATTTTGTCGGTCGCCACGATCCTTGTGGTCATATCGATTCTGTTGTTGGCAACGGTTGAACTGCTAAGACGCCGGTCTGAGCGGCTGCGCGGAATATCTCCGGGTTAACAAAGGCCCATCGAATAAGAGAAAATGCCCGGTTTTTCGACCGGGCATTTTCTTTTGCTTGACCGGTTTCTTAAGTTTGCCTAACGGTGTGCTTGTGACAGTTGCTGCGATGGCGTCGTGGCCCAGACCCCTGTCATGGTCCATGATGTGACCTGCCCGCCCTGTACGCCGGGACGTGTAGCCGGACATATCCTTTCCTGGTCTGGCATGTGACAAGGACCAGAGACCATGAATGATCTCAACCAACGCCCAGAATTCTTCACCTGTCATAATGGTGACAAAGCGCCTCTGCCGTTTTCAAAGGCAGAATACGCACGTCGTTTGACCAAACTACGCACGATCATGGCGTCAAAGGACATCCCTGCCGTCGTGATGACCTCTATGCATAACATCGCGTACTATTCAGGCTTTCTATATTGCTCGTTCGGCCGTCCGTACGCATGTGTCGTAACACAAGACGCTTGCACGACCGTTTCGGCAAATATCGATGCGGGTCAGCCATGGCGCCGCTCGGTCGAAGAGAACGTGATCTACACCGACTGGAAGCGCGACAACTACTGGCGTGCAGTTTCGAACTTGATCAAAGGTGCGAAGCGCATTGGCATTGAAGGCGATCACATGACACTCGCTGCGCGCAACACCGCGTTGGATATGCTTGGCAATCCTGAGCTGGTCGATATCGCGCCGGACACCATGCTTGCTCGTATGATCAAATCCGCCGAAGAGATTGAGCTGATCAAGGGTGGCGCACACACCGCCGATGTCGGTGGCGCGGCAATTCATGCTGCTATCCGTGAAGGCGCAACTGAGATTGAGATCGCAATGGCTGGTCGCAACGCGATGGAAAAAGAGATCGCGCGCGCCTATCCAGACGCCGAATACCGTGACACATGGGTTTGGTTTCAAGCTGGTCTGAACACAGACGGGGCCCACAACCCTGTCACAAAGCGTAAGGTTCAAAAGGGTGATATCCTGTCGCTCAATACGTTCCCAATGATCTCGGGCTATTACACCGCACTTGAGCGCACCTTGTTCTTGGGTGAGCCTGATGCAGAAAGCTTGCGCTTGTGGAAAGCCAACGTCGCTGCACACGAATTAGGTATTAGCCTGATCAAGCAAGGCGCTATGTGTTCCGGCATCACCGCTGAAATCAACCGCTTCTTTGCAGCGGAAGACCTTCTGCAGTACCGCTCGTTTGGGTACGGACACTCGTTCGGCATTCTCAGCCATTACTATGGTCGTGAAGCGGGTCTCGAGCTACGCGAGGATATTGATACAGTTCTTGAGCCAGGCATGGTCGTTTCGATGGAGCCTATGCTTTGGGTTCCTGAAGGTACGGCTGGTGCCGGCGGATACCGAGAGCATGATATTCTAGTCATCACTGAAGACGGCGTTGAGAACATCACGAAGTTCCCATACGGGCCAAGCCACAATACTATCGACGCCTAATTTCATCTTGCAGGGTCCAGTGCTGATTGGACCCTGTATTGATTCTAAAGTTGTCGTTTTTGGACTGGTTTCAACCAAATACGAAGATAAACTGAGTGAAAATCTCAGGAAAAACAGTGACCTTCGACCATAATCAACTGACAGCGCTTCGCCGCGAATTTCACCAAAACCCCGAGTTGGGGTTTGAGGAAATACAGACCAAGGCTAAGGTCGCTAGCTTACTTCACGATTTCGGTCTTGAAGTGCACCAAGGCGTCGGGGTGGTAGGTGTCCTTCGATCAGGCACCGGCAACAGGGCGATTGGCCTTCGGGCTGATATGGACGCTTTGCCAATCAAAGAAGCCAGCACGCACGACTATCAGTCAAAAAACGACGGCGTCATGCATGCCTGTGGGCATGATGGCCATATGACGATGCTTCTAGGCGCCGCAAAGACTTTGGCAGATGATCCAAAGTTCGACGGCACTGCTGTGTTCATCTTTCAACCAAATGAGGAACACGGGCTAGGCGCCAAAGCGATGATCGAAGAAGGGGTGCTTCAGAATTTCCCAGTTGACGAGATTTTCGCGATTCACAATTTGCCCGGTGCGCCGGTCGGACAAATCTCTACGCGAGCAGGATTAATCTGCTCATCTGAAAGCTTGTTCGAAATCACGGTCAACGGTCAGGGGGGCCATGCCTCAATGCCTCAGGTTGGGCGAGATGCAATTACGATCGGTTCCGAGATCGTGCAGGCCTTGCAAACTATCGTTGCACGCAAACTGGCTCCAGGCGCTGGAGCGGTGGTTTCAGTGACCGAGTTCCTGACCGACGGGCAGCGCAATGTGTTGCCGGGCCGAGCGACGCTCAAAGGGGACGTGCGCACCAGAAGCCCCGAAGATCGCAAGCAAGTCGAGGCGTTTATGCGTCAAATTTCACAGGGGATTACTTCGGCCCATGGGGTGACGGTCGATGTGGACTTCCGAACGGAGTTCATTGAGACAATAAACTCGGCCGAACCCGTAGATGCCGTAGTCGACGTTGCCCAAAAAATGGATTTAGATACGATCCCAGATAGACAGCCGATGAGTTTCTCTGAGGATTTTGCGCATTTTAATGCTGCTGTTCCAGGATGTTTCCTACTGATGGGGAACGGTGAAATAGGCGCAAACGGCCAACCCCTACACGCGAGTGATTACGATTTTAACGATGAACTTTTGCCTATTGGTGCCCAGTTTTGGACCGAACTTGTCCGTCATCGTCTCCCTCAAAAAGAAGGATCGTCAGAGTGACAATTTATAATAACCGTATGGCACAACTCCGAACTCAGATGAGTGCGGCCGGAATTGATGTTGCTCTGATTACTGATGACGACAATGTTTTCTATCTAACGGGCTATTACGATTACCTCCATATGGAGTTTGGCAGGCCAACAATCCTAGTCGTGCCTAAGGACGGGGATAGTCTTTTGATTACCCCGACAATTGACCTCAACGCTGCGAAGGCGCTGGCCAATGTCAATCGGATTGCAGCGTGGAACGACGGCATGGGCAATGAGTGGCGTGAAGAGCTTCCAGCCGCTGTGCGCAAGGCCGGACGAGTGGCAATTGAACCCGATCACATGCCGCCATTGGTGCGCTCCTATGTTGATAGCATCGTGGATGCTGACAAGCTTTCCAGTATCACGCCGGTTCTTGCTGATCTGCGGATGATCAAATCGCCTGAGGAACTGCAAATGGCCCGCCACGCGGGGCAGGTCGGTAGTGCAATGATGAACGCGGGCAGGGCGGCTATCGGAGATGGCGTCCCTGAGTTTGAAGTTGCGATAGCCACGTCTCAGGCAGGAACACGCAAGGCTGCGGAGCTACTAGAGGCGCACTATTCTGAGGCGGATATGTCTCCGAATACGCACTTCTTACAGATTATGGCGTCGGGCGATCAAATCACAAAAACCCATCACAGAGCGTCGACCAAGATTATGCGGCGCGGTGAGCCTGTGTTTTTGTGCTTCTGTGGCATGACAAACTTCCACCGTTTCAAGCTGGGTTTTGACCGAACGTTTTGGATCGGTGAGATAGCAGACAAGTCTCAGATAGACGTCTATGAGGTCGCGCTTGCCAGCCAAGCAGAGGCTTTGAATGCCTTGCGCCCCGGTGTGACAGCGGAAAGTGTTCACGCAGCCTACGCCGCAGTCATTCAGGACGCCGGTTATGAATACCCATTCCGTTGTGGCCGCGCGACGGGCTTTAGTTTCCTAGAAAAACCTCAGTTGGTGACGGGCGATACGACAATCCTGCAACCGGGTATGGTATTTGCCGTGGATGGGTCGGTTCTGGTAGATACGTTCCGCGCGCAAATCGGAGACAGTTTTATAATCACGGATGATGGGTATGAGCCGATTACCCACCATCCGAAAACTGTTGATGAATTGATCCTTTAGTCGACGTTTAACGCATCACGAATGGGTTGCTCATCGGTTGATCCGATGTGCTGATCCACGTGGTTTTGGTACGGGTGTAATCGAGGATTGCTTCCATACCAGCCTCGCGTCCGTAGCCCGACTGGTCGTATCCGCCAAATGGAGCAATCGGAGATACGGCGCGGTAGGTGTTCACCCAGCATATCCCAGCCTTTAGGCGTGCTGACACGCGATGAGCACGGGCGACATTTTGGGTAAAGACACCGGAACCCAATCCAAACGGGGTCGAATTTGCGATCTCGATGGCTTCCTCTTCAGTGTCAAAAGGCAATAGCGACATGATCGGACCAAACATCTCGACTTTTAGCGTCTCGACGTCGCCATGTGGACATTCAACAAGCGTCGGTGCCATGAAGTTTCCGGGGCGATCTGCGGCCGCGCCACCAAAGCGTATTTTGGCGCCATCAGCTTTCGCCTGTGCCAACGCCGCTTCAATTTTCTCGACTTGCGCACGGGTACATAAGGGACCGATATGTGTGTCACTTGCTAGCGGATCGCCAATGATTACATCGGCCATTTTTTCCTCGATACGGGCCGCAAGGTCTTCGAGAATTGGACGGTGAACCAAACCACGTGAACCTGCCACGCAACTTTGACCCGAGGCACCAAAGTTGCCTGCGATTAAACCGTTAGCAGCGCCATCCAAATCGGCGTCGTCAAAGACAAGGATCGGCGACTTGCCGCCAAGCTCCAGCGTCGTGACGGCGAAGTTCTCGGCTGAGTTCCGCACAACATGACGCGCAGTTTCGGGCCCGCCGGTAAATGCGATACGGTCAATGTCAGGATGTCGGGTCAATGGGATCGCGCAATTTTCTGCGTCGCCTGTGATGATAGAAACTACGCCGGGGGGGAAACCTGCGGCCTCGATCAGCTTGGCAAACTCCAACATTGGGGCCGGTGCAATTTCGGACGCTTTCAAAACGACCGAGCAACCAGCAGCTAGGGCAGGGCCCAGCTTTGTCGCTGTCAGGAACATCTGCGCGTTCCACGGCACAATAGCTGCGACAACGCCGATTGGTTCGCGGCGTGTAAAGACATGCATATCTGGCTTGTCGATCGGAAGGACCGCGCCTTCGATTTTGTCGGCAAGGCCTGCGTAGTAACGGTAGTAATCGCCCACATAGGCCGACTGGCTGGCGGTTTCGGCTAGAAGTTTACCGCTGTCCGTCGTCTCGATACGACCGATATCGGCAGCGTGTTCCTCAATCAGGTCTGCAAGGCGGTAAAGCAGTTTGCCCCGTTGGGTTTGTGTCATGTCGCGCCATGCTGGATCACTAAGCGCTTGACGCGCGGCTTTGATCGCCCGATCGACATCCTCGGGTGCCGCACAGGCGAATGTTGCCCAGCCTTCACCGGTTGCAGGATTTTGCGAGGTCATAACCTGCCCGGCAGCGCCTTCGACCCACTCACCGTCTATAAATAATTTGTAGTGTTGCATCATTTCCCTCGCTGAAACGCAGGCATAACTTCGTTGATGAACCGAGCGAGTGAATCGCGCTTGCGCTCAAAACTCATGCCGCTGTCGATCCAGAACGAATATTCGTCATAGCCAAGATCTTCGTATCGTTTGATCTGGTCAATCACTTCCTGAACCGTGCCGATCGTAAGGTCGCGACGCAGGTTTTCGGGTGACATCATTTTGTTGGCGGCCATTTCTTCGTCGGTCAAGGTTTGAATTAGCCCTTGATTTACAGGCTTCTTGTTTTGGAACCATGCGCCGAAGTAACAATAAAAACGCGACAGTTGTTTTGCAGCCAATTGAACGTCGTCTGCATCTGACCCGACATAGGTGTGGTGCAACAACATCACCTTTGGCCGAGGGCCGTCGTATGTCGCGCAAGCAGCGTTAAAGCGGTCCATCAGGCTTTCGATTTCTTCATACCCTTGCCAAAGCGGGGTAACCTGAATGTTAAAACCGTTGTGAACGCCAAACTCGTGGCTGTTGGGGTCGCGCGCGGCAATCCAGATCGGAGGGCCGTCTTTTTGCGTAGGTTTTGGCGTTGCGGATGTTGACGGAAAGCTGAAAAACTCACCCTCATGGGCGCAGTCGCCGGCCCAAAGTTTTGGAATAAGCGGTGCGATTTCGCGCATCCTTTGGCCAGCCTCCCATGCGTCCATGCCGGGCATCATGCGCTCATACTCGTATGAATAGGCACCACGTGCGATCCCAAGTTCGATACGCCCTCCGGTTAACAAATCGGCAGAAGCGGTTTCCCCAGCCAGTTTGATTGGGTGCCAGAAGGGCGCGATAACGGTGCCAGTGCCCAACCGCAAGTTTTTGGTATGGTTTGCAATGTTCACTAATGATAACAGCGGGTTGGGTGTTATCGTGAACTCCATCCCGTGGTGCTCACCGGTCCAGAAAGCGCGCATACCACCTTCGTCGGCCATTTTACAAAACTCGATGAGTTCCTGATTAAGCCGCTCATGCGAATGATCATTCGTTGTGCGCTCCATATGTCCAAAGAGGGAAAACTCCATTACTCAGGTCCTTTCGTTCTGTGAGTGGATATCGCCGTGCTGCTCATCCCCCAAATAGAGCGCGAAGTCGCGCGTTTGGGATTCACGGGCATAGCGTGACATCATCACTGCGATTGCTTTTGTGGTGTAAGTAAGAGAGGCAAGATCTTTGATCGCTACGGCCTCTATCTGCGCGTTGGGCAGGGTCGTTGTGCCATCAGCTAAATAGTAGGTGTAGTGGTGACGATTGGAGGCATCGTCGAACACAGAATAGGCCGGCCCGATTGTGGCCGTGACGTTTTGCGCGACTAGGTCTTCAATCAACTCCGTACGCATGTTTTCGCGTTTAGAGCGTTTGATTTGTAGCGGGCGAAAACCCTCAGGCGTCTTTTCTAGAAGAACTCGATTATCTTGGGCAATTATCGCGCCACAAACGGCGCTGCCGGTTGTTGTTTCGGATGCTGCCCGCTCAAGACCAAGACTGAAGTATTGGCCGCCTGAGTAACCGAGACCCTGATCGCTGCTGTGGGTGAAATCGCAAACTTCTCCTATGAGAATGGAATGGTCTCCAGCGGCAATAACTTGATTTGTCTTACAGGAAAACTGGGCAATTGCGCCGTCGATGACAGGCAACCCGTGGCGATCTCGGCTGTGTGGGACCTGTGCGAAACGATCGCCCTTGAAACTAGCGAAAGTATTTGAAACTT
>ERZ1047985.651-NODE-651-length-26175-cov-6.733384_pt1 | contig 26175 bp, 19 predicted proteins | sample MGYA00383097_ERZ1047985 | MGnify/ENA primary metagenome ERZ1047985 (study PRJEB29581, sample SAMEA5548367) | metagenome | biome: marine; feature: coastal; material: water | depth 50 m | study: Short-term variability in the microbial, nano- and picoplankton...
TTAGGCCCGCAAGAAACCGATCAGGTTAGCGATCTAATCCAGCAGCTCAAACAAGAGGGCATAGGAATATTCCTGATTAGCCATGATATTCATGATGTTTTTGATCTTGCTGATCGCGTGGCCGTTATGAAAAACGGGCAAATGGTTGGCTATGCCAAAACCGAAGACGTGACCAAGGACGAAGTTCTGGGCATGATTATCATGGGTAAATGTCCTGCCGGCGCAACACCGGGGCCGGGGGCTATGCAGGAAAGCTAGCAGGCATCTACGGGATCGGTCTGCCAAGTTAAATTGCACCCATGGCCTTGCTCCGGCAAGTGGCGGAAAGGGAAAAGGCACTGGCATGTCCATTAATCACATAAACAAAGGGTTTATTGCCGGTATTGCAGTATGCGCGCTTTCGGCAATCACAGCACCGGTTGGCGCAGCCCAAACGCACCCTCGTTTTGCCCCCGTTGTGATGCCGCCCCATGTCTATGACGGCGGATGGGAGTTTTTCGTCGGCGGTGGGATGGCGGTATTTGACTGCGATCAAGACAGTCTTCCTGATATTTTTATTGCGGGCGGCGAAGCGCCATCGGCATTATTGCGCAACCGCTCACAGCGTGGCGGCGAGATAAAATTCTCCAAACAAACACCCCAAGAGCTTTCTTTGGAAAATGTAACCGGCGCTTATCCTTTGGACATTGACGGGGATGGGTTTTTGGATTTGGCTGTTTTGCGCGTTGGGGCCAATTTAATCCTAAAGGGCGCTGCAGAGTGTCATTTTGCGCCCTTTGCAAATTTCAAAGATGATTACCTGTCTGGTTGGACGACATCGTTTTCTGCAACTTGGGAAACTGGTCAATCCCTGCCAACCTTGGCTTTTGGCAATTATGTTGATCGCAACAACCCTGAAGGTCCCTTTGGGACCTGTGATCAAAACTTTCTGTACCGGCCGAACGGTGCAAATTACCAAGACCCGTTGGCCCTTGACCCAGGTTATTGTCCGCTTTCGATGCTGTTTACGGACTGGGGTCGGCAAGGGCGTGCTGATCTAAGGATCAGCAATGATCGGCATTATTATCTTCACGATGGTGAAGAGCAGATGTGGAAGATGACAGATAAGCCGCATCTCTATTCTGCCGAAGAAGGATGGCAAACCCACAAGCTATGGGGCATGGGAATTGCGTCCCGTGATATTACCGGTGACGGCTTTCCAGAGGTTTATCTGACCTCGATGGGTGATCAACGGCTTCAGCTTTTGGATACATCTGCAGATGGACCAAATTACCGCGACGCCACCTATAGCCGTGGAACAACGGCACACCGTCCCTATACCGGCGGTGATGGACGCCCATCGACCGGTTGGCATGTGGATTTCGGCGATGCTCAAAATGATGGGCTGGATGATATCTTTGTCACCAAAGGCAATGTCCAACAAATGCCGGGCAGCGCCATGGACGATCCTAACAACCTGATGGTGCAACAGCTTGACGGTACGTTTGAAGAAATCGGAGATAGCGCCGGAATAGCTTCTATGCACCGCAGCCGTGGTGGAGCAATGGTCGATTTTAATCTTGACGGGTTATTGGACATTGCAGTTGTAAATCGCCGAGAAAATTTTGAAATTTATCAAAATGTCACGGTCGGAGCAGGCAACTGGGTTTCGATAAAGCCGCAGCAGGACCGCCCAAACCGTGATGCGATCGGCGCTTGGATTGAGCTTGTGGCAGGGCCACATAAATCTGCCCGTGAATTGACCGTAGGAGGTGGCCACGCGGGGGGCAAAATTGGACCTGAGCATTTTGGGCTCGGCGCCTTTGAAACTGCCCAAATGCGGATAATTTGGCCTGATCAAAACCGCTCTGAATGGGTTGAGATAAGCTCTGGGTCAACTGTCCTAGCGATTAGGAACGCGGCTGGAGCGCTAACGCTCGTCGATTATTGATCCACGGGTAGCCCGCTTGGCACCTGCTGTGGTACGCCGAGCCGTCCTTTTAAACTGTCTTGATCTGCAAGCGTTTCTAGAAATGCAATGATCTGATCCACTTGCGCAGGCTGAAGGCTGATCGGCGTCAATTCGTTTGCGGCCGCGATGGTGGTCAATTCTTGCGGGTCAGACAGTACCCTAAAGTCATTGCTTTGAGGCAGATCTGGCAGGATAAGCTGTGATCGATCATAGTTTTGCAGGCCCTTTTGCGGATCGAGGTGATGTTCAATCACCGCCCTAAGGCTGGCATAGGCACCGCTGTGCCCATAGGGCGCAGTTTCGGCCACATTGCGCAAAGATGGCGTTCGAAACCGATAGGCATCTTCGGGGTTTCCAGTGACCCTCATACGGCCTTCGTCGCGCGCATGGCTCTCGAAGCGGGCCGCTTTTCCGGGGCCGATTTGCGGCATGGCAATGGCATGGAATCCGTGGTCGGTTTGAAATTGCCCCGAGTGGCAGCTGCTGCACTTGGCTTTGCCATAAAACAGTTCCATCCCTGCCTGCGCAGCCTCTGGCAAGGCAATATTTTCGCGCAAATGGCGGTCAAACAGGCTGTTATCGGCCCGCCATTCAAAGGCAATAAACTCTGCAATGACATCCGATATATCGGTGAAGGTGACTTTGTGGCCGGCGCCGTTGATGTTTTCAAAAGCCTGATTGTATTCCGGGATCGCGGCCACACGCGCTGAAATAATCGACCATGCTCCGCCATCGTATGTTAAAAACCCGCGGCGCACGGCTTGGGCGACTTTGTTTTCATTGTAGTGACCAGCCATTTCATCCGGTGACAGCACTGGAAACATGGATTGAGCCGATAGAACCGATGCAAAACCTTGAACCATTTCGCGCCCCAAAGGGGTTCGAATACCCGAAGGCCTTGTTGAGTCAGCTTCTAGACGACCGTCATGAAACATCGTGTCAAATTCGACTGCACCAAGGTTAAAAAGCCCCGGAGAGTGTCGTGGAACGCGCTGCTCAGGAAGGTTATTAGGATCAATTTTCCGGTTCGGTCCAAGACCATGGGCGCCATCACCCAAGCCCAAAGAAAGACCATCAGATGTGGCGTGCTTTGGGTGGTGGCAGGTGGCACAAGCCACGGATTTATTGCCGCTTAATATCGGATCATAAAACAGCAATTGACCAAGCAGGACTTGCTGCATGTCCACAGGGGTGTAAATGGCATCTGCTTTGGGAAGAGTCTCGGCCAAAGCGGCTGTAGATCCTATGGAAAGGGCAAAAACAAGCTGCAAGTATTTTAACATTTTCTGTGGCTTTTCTTATGGCTCGTGTAGTTATAATTGCTGTTTTCGGCCGCTCTTATGTATCCTAGACAAACCGGTTCACATAGTTCTCCAAAATCTCTTGCCGGCCGGATCTTGGGCTTGGTGTCAGGTCCCGATCCAGCACGCTTTGGGCAATAGTCGTAAAATCACTTTGCAACATCGCTTGCGCTGCAGGGGTGTTCCACCCATCGTACCGTTCGCTCAGCGCTTGCTCTAGGCCGCCGTCTTCCAGCATGGCGGCGGCAGCTTTTAGGCCGCGCGCGCAGATATCCATGCCGCCGATATGGGCTGCAAGTAAATCCTTTGCATCTAAAGACTGCCGGCGCAATTTGGCGTCAAAATTCGTCCCGCCTGAGGTAAATCCCCCATCCCGTAAAATGTGGTAATAGGCCAAGGCAACCTCGGGCACATTGTTTGGAAACTGATCGGTGTCCCAGCCTGATTGATAATCATTGCGGTTCATATCAATCGACCCCAGTACCCCCAAAGATGCGGCGGTTGCAATTTCATGCTCAAACGAATGGCCGGCCAAAATCGCGTGGCCTTGTTCGATGTTCAGCTTAACTTCTTTTTCCAGCCCGTATTTTTGCAAGAACCCAAAGCAGGTGGCCACATCATAGTCATATTGATGCTTAGAAGGCTCTTGCGGTTTCGGTTCGACCAGAATTTGGCCTTTGAAGCCAATTTTATGCTTGTAATCCACAACCATGGACAAGAACCGGCCCATATGATCAAGCTCGCGCCCCATATCGGTGTTCAGCAAGGTCTCGTACCCCTCGCGGCCACCCCATAAGACATAGTTTTCGCCGCCCAGTTTATGGGTGGCATCAAGACAGCTTTTGACTGTGGCGGCGGCAAAGGCAAACACATCAGGATCAGGATTGGTTGAAGCCCCCGACATCCAGCGGCGATGGGTGAACATATTGGCCGTTCCCCACAGAAGTTTCGTGCCGGTCTGTTGCATTTTCTCGCCGAAATAATCGGTGATTTCATTCAGGGTGCTTAAATTTGTTTCAAACCGTCCGGTTTCCGGGCGCACATCCGCATCATGCCAGCAGAAATAGGGCACATTCAGCCGCTCGAACATTTCAAACGCCACATCGGCCTTCATCTTGGCGCGCTCCATAGTGTCCTGCGGATGCCAAGGCCGCTCAAAGGTCTGACCGCCGAAAGGATCGCCGCCTTCCCACGCAAATGAATGCCAGTAGGCCACCGCAAATCTGAGATGATCTTCAAGCCGCTTTCCAAGCACAATTTCGTCAGGATTATAATGATGGAAAGCCATTGGGTTCTGGCTTTGCGGGCCTTCATAAGTGATCTTGTCAATATCTTGGAAAAACTGGGTCATGGAAGCGCCTTTAATACTGGATAAGTTGAGCGATAACGATCGTATGCAGCGCTATAGTCTGCACTTAAGTCCGTGCGGGGGTGAATTGTTCTGGCAATCTTCGGCGGCGTCATAACGGCATCGGGTTGGGCGCCAGTCGCCCCAACGATTGCCAGACGCGCTGCACCAAGGGCTGCGCCAAACTCGCCTTTTTCCGGAACATCAAGCGGTAAATCCAGAACCGTCGCGACCAGTTCAAGCCAATAGGACGAATGTGAGCCGCCACCGATTGCAAGCGCTCTGGTCAAATTGGTTCCGGTTAATTTGAGGGCTTCAAGGCTATCGCGCAGGGCGAAGCTAACCCCTTCCATCACCGATTGCGTAAGATCATCGCAGGTTGCACTGATGTCGATGTTAAGAAAAGCGCCGCGCACCGCGCTATCATTATGTGGGGTGCGTTCCCCCGATAGATAGGGCAGAAATTGCATTGCATTGGGCCCGCTAATGCGATCGCCCAGCGCGTTTGACAGCGCTGCTGCATCTTTTCCCAAATTACGCGCGAGCCAATTTAAGCTGTCGGTGGCAGCAAGAATAACGCCCATCTGATACCACTTGCCCGGAACAGCATGACAAAAGGTATGCACAGCGGATGCGGGCAGGGGCGCAAAACTGTCTTTGGCGGCCAAAAGAACCCCAGACGTGCCAAGTGACACAAAGCCATCGCCTTCTTTCAACGCGCCCACCCCGCAGGCTGCAACCGCATTGTCGCCGCCGCCAGCGATCACGATAACCTTGGGGGAAACCCCCCATTTTTTCGCCAAGCCAGCTTTTAAAGTGCCAATTGGTTCACTGCCCTCGAAAAGCTGCGGCACTTGATCTTGGCGCAAACCCGACTGCGACAATAGCTCATCTGACCAGCAGCGCGCGCCCACATCCAGCCAGGATGTCCCCGCGCTATCCGACATATCCGAGGCATAGACGCCCGTGAGCCAGAAATTTAAATAGTCTTTGGGCAGCAAGACTTTAGCAATTTGCGAATAAGTTTCTGGCTCATGCTTGGCCAGCCACATAACCTTTGGCGCCGTAAAGCCGGGAAACACAATATTTCCCGAAACCTCGCGAAATTTTGAAATGGCATCCAGCGATTTTGCCTCTTCATGCGCGCGCGTGTCATTCCAAAGCATGCATGGCCGTAACACCTGTCCGGCGCTATCAAGTATGGTGGCCCCATGCATATGGCCCGACACGCCGATTGCTCTAAGCTCTGAAAACGCGGCGGGAAACGCGGCGCGAAGGCTTGCCATGGCCTTTTCACAGGCCACTGTCCAGTCTGCCGGGTTTTGTTCGCTCCAACCTGAATGCGGGTGCTTAACACCATAGCCGGCCTCAGCGGATCCGATGATCGATCCATGCTCTTCAACCAACAATGCGCGCAGACCCGAGGTTCCCAGATCTAGTCCTAAGTACATGTTTCCTCCGCTTCGATCATGCATCATCAGTGTTTTATTTCGAGAGTCAAATTATTTCTTGCCGAGATCAAGATTCTTCACCCCAACACTATGGAAAGGGTGATAAAAAATGTCCAGAAGGACCAATTTATCAAAACCGCTTCTTGACTTTCATTTGTATGACCTTCCTTTTAAACCAAAAGCAAAGAGGCGTTATGAAAAACCAATTTGATCAGGAACTCAGCGATCGCCTCATGCGATATGCTGCAATTGATAGCCAAAGCGACGAAGATTCACGCAGCACCCCGAGCACCGAAGTGCAATTTGATATTCTACGTTTGCTGGAAAAAGAGTTGACCGAGATTGGCGCAGAAGATGTGCAGCTAACCGACTATGGGTGTGTTCTGGCCACGATCCCCGGCACCATCCAAGGCCCGACGGTGGGGTTTTTGGCGCATGTGGACACGGCGCCGCAGTTCAACGCCACCGGCGTGAAGCCACGCTTAATCAAAGGTTACAACGGGGGTGATATTTCATTTCCCGATGACCCGTCTTTGGTTTTATCCCCAGACGAATTTCCCTATCTGTCCGAAAAACAGGGCAATGATATCATTACCGCATCTGGCACAACCCTTCTGGGCGCTGATGATAAAGCCGGAGTTGCAATCATTATGACCGCGGCTCGTCATCTGCTTGCCAATCGAGATATGCCACATGGTCCGATCCGCATTGCCTTTACCCCGGACGAGGAAGTAGGCCGCGGAGTTGGTGATCAGCTTCCCAAAGATCTGGGGGCAGATTTTGCTTATACCTTTGATGGTGGAAAGCTTGGCGAAATCGAATATGAGACCTTTTCGGCAGATGGCGCTGAAGTTGTCATCACCGGTGTGTCCATCCATCCGGGGACAGCGAAAGATAAAATGGTCAACGCCATACATTTGGCATCCAAAATTATCTCGACATTGCCCCAAGCCACATTAACGCCCGAGGTGACCGATGGCCGTGACGGGTTTATTCATGCCACTGATATGACCGGCGGGTCTTCGCAGATGAAACTTAAGTTTATCATTCGGGACTTTGAGCGCGATGGGCTGCAAGAAAAAGGCGAGCTGTTGCAACAGGTATGTGCCGCCGTTCAGGCGACCGAACCGCGCGCCCAGATCAGCTGCACCATTCGTCCGCAATACCGCAATATGCGCTATTGGTTGGAAAACGATATGAAACCGGTTCAACTGGCCCAGCGGGCAAGCCGGGCCGTTGGTATCGAACCTGTTTCGGTACCGATACGCGGCGGCACAGATGGGTCTCTTTTGACCGAAAAAGGGGTTCCCACCCCGAACTTGTTTACTGGGATGCAAAATATTCATGGCCCGCTGGAATGGATTTCAGTGCAGGACATGGCAGTGGCCACCGAACTTTGTCTCAAACTCAGCAGTCTGGCGGCAGAAAAAAACCCCGCTTAAAAGCGGGGGTTTTTTTGAAATCATCTTGCGCAGGATTTAGCCTTGACGGGCTTTGAACCGGCGCTGGGTTTTATTGATCACGTAAACTCGACCTTTACGGCGTACAACACGGCAGTCGCGGTGACGCTGCTTAAGCGAGCGGAGCGAATTTTTGACCTTCATGGGCCTTCTCCTTCATTCGCGGCGCGTCTTTGCGCCTTTTGGTTTGCCCTGACAGGGCGGTTTATTCCTGGTGGGCGGTACTGGGATCGAACCAGTGACCCCTACGATGTCAACGTAGTGCTCTACCGCTGAGCTAACCGCCCAATGAAACCTTATGCGGCGCACCCAAAAAATGGGGCGCGGGAATCCGCGCCGGTGAGGGGTCTATAAAAGGTTGAAAGGTTGGGATCAAGGGCTTTTGCTATTCTTGATTTTTAGTTTATCTTAAAGATATGGAAAATTTAACCGCTTCGCACCCTGCCTATACCATAACTGACCCAAAGACACTTATGTCTTCGGTGGTTGTGGCATCCCCGCACAGCGGCCGGCAATATGATTCTGATTTCCTGAACGACACTATTTTAGATGATCATGCGATTCGCAGCTCGGAAGATGCCTATGTTGATCTATTGATTGATTATGTGCCGGACTTGGGCGCGCCGCTGCTGACCGCATACGCGCCGCGTGCGTTTCTTGATTTAAACCGATCTCAGCAAGAGCTTGATCCGGCCTTGATCAAAGGCGTTCGCAGACAAAGTCAAAACCCGCGAATCGCCTCTGGCCTTGGAATTATTCCGCGTGTGGTTGCAAACGGGCGTTCGATCTATCGCGGAAAACTACCGCGCGCGGAGGCCAATCGCCGCATTTCGCTTTATTGGGAACCATATCATGCCGCTTTGAACAACTTGCTGGACCGGGCGCATGGGGAATTTGGCCGCTCGATCCTTTTGGATATGCACTCAATGCCGCATGAAGCAGCAATGCAATCTGGCACTCTGCGCCCGATCCCGCAAATTGTGATCGGGGACCGCTTTGGAGCATCGGCTGATAAAATCATTGTTGATAAAATCGAAGCCCTTTTTGTTGCACAAGGCTTCCGCGTGGCGCGCAATGCACCTTTTGCCGGGGCATTTATGACGCAAAATTATGGCCGCCCTTATCTTGGCCATCATGTGGTGCAAATTGAAATTGATCGCTCGCTGTATTTAAATGAGGAGGCCATTAGCCTGTCCAAAGAATATGAAGCTGTTAAGCAACGTCTGAAAGCGGTCTTGTCAGAGCTTATTGCCTTTGGCAGCGAAGAGCGGGCAATGGCCGCCGAGTAACGCCGGCTAACGAAGTGCACGGCCCTTTACAATCGCATCATTTCCAAATTTTTTACGAACGGCATCAGTGGCCCTCTCAGCTGCACCGCGCTGTTTGGCGTTCGGATCTAAAAGATCATAGGACCTTTCCGCCTCTGAGGCATCACAAAGATCCGAAAGCCCCGCCCCGATCAACCGATATGCCGTTGATGGTTCAAGCGGTTCAAACAAATCGCGCAGGGTACGATAGAGCGTATCTGCCAATTGTGTCGCATCGCGTAAAGTCGTTCTTTTGGTGATGCTTTTATGGGTGGATGTTTTTAGTTTTAGCGTGGCGATCCGTCCAGCAAGGCCCCTAGCCTTGGCCCGATCTGAGACCTTTTCGCACATGCGCCACAAATGGCCGTCCAAAAGGTCACGGTCCGAGGTGTCCTGATGAAAGGTTGTTTCGTTGGAAATCGACTTTATCGGCGCATTTCGGGAAACACGCCGTCGATCCTCACCGCGGGCCAAATGCCAAAGCCGATCCCCAAGAGATCCAAATTTTACGCTAAGCTCGTGGCGTTCCCATCGAAGCAGATCGTTAAATGTGCGGATGCCAGCGCGCTCAAGCGCGCCCTGTGCAGCCGTGCCAACCCCCCATATCAACCGCACAGGTTTGTCGCGTAGAAAATCTGCGGTATCTGACTGACCAATGACCGAAAACCCTTTTGGTTTATTCAAATCCGAAGCGATTTTGGCGAGAAATTTATTATGCGATAGACCAATCGATCCGGTAACACCCAACTCGCTTTGCATCCGGCCAACCAATTTGGCCAACATGACTGCAGGCGGCGCGCCATGTAACTTTTTGGTGCCACGCAAATCTAAAAAAGCTTCATCCAGCGAAAGCGGCTCAATTGCTGGCGTCAGCTCTTCCATTAATTGGCGGATTTGCTTGCTGACATCGGCATAGACCGCCATCCGAGGTTTAATAATTACAGCATCCGGGCAGAGTTTAAGCGCCTGAAACATCGGCATTGCGGATTTCACCCCGCGAATGCGGGCGATGTAGCACGCGGTGGAGACCACGCCGCGCCGACCTCCACCAATGATCACCGCTTTATCTGCCAAGCCCGGGTTATCGCGCTTTTCCACACTGGCATAAAAGGCATCACAATCCATATGCGCGATGCAAAGATCGTAAAGTTCGGGATGCCGTACCAGCTGCGCCGCGCCGCATTGCGGGCAGCGGTTGCCAAGATCAAAGGCAAAATAGCAATTTCGGCATAAACAGGCCATGGCGCATCATTTGCTTTCTAAGGTGCAGCCGTTAATTTCGGCACATCAAAACTATTGGAATCTTGTAACATCATCACTTCATAATTAAATCTACAATAATACCATTTCCTCAGAGAGGCAAAAATAATGGAACCTTTACAAATTTTTAATTTTCTTGGCAGCAATGCAGTGATTATTTTGCTCGCCTTACTCATTATTATATCACTGTTTTTAGGCATTCGGATTGTTCCGCAATCCCAAAAATATGTGGTCGAACGCTTTGGCCGACTGCATTCGGTGCTTGGGCCAGGGTTCAACCTTGTAGTGCCGTTTCTGGATCGGGTTGCGCATCGCATTTCCATTCTTGAACGTCAGTTGCCCACCGCAGAGCAGGATGCGATTACCACGGATAACGTGCTGGTAAAGGTGGAAACCAGTGTGTTTTACCGCATTACTGAGCCGGAAAAAACGGTTTACCGTATCCGTGACGTGGACGGCGCAATTGCCACCACAGTAGCGGGTATTGTACGCAGTGAAATCGGCAAAATGGAACTTGATGAAGTGCAATCCAACCGCAATGAGCTGATTGAGAAAATCAGCGAAGCAGTGCATGCGATGGTGGATGATTGGGGCATTGAAGTGACCCGCGCCGAAATTCTGGATGTTAATTTGGATGAAGCTACCCGCGCAGCGATGTTGCAGCAACTTAACGCCGAGCGGGCGCGCCGCGCGCAGGTCACAGAAGCCGAAGGTCAGAAAAGATCGGTGGAACTGGCAGCCGACGCCGAGCTTTATCAAGCAGAGCAAACCGCTAAAGCGCGCCGAATTCAAGCCGATGCCGAAGCCTATGCGACACAAGTGGTGGCCAAAGCGATTGCGGAAAACGGTCTTGAGGCCGCGCAATATCAGGTGGCCCTAAAACAGGTTGAAGCGCTGACGGCGGTTGGCCAGAGCGCCGGCAACCAAACGGTCATCGTTCCGGCCAGTGCAATGGATGCGTTTTCGGATGCGTTTAAAATGCTTCGGGGGGGCAAGTAATGATGTGGTTGCAGGTCTGGTGGGTCTGGATCAGTTTTGGGCTGGTTCTTGGGATTTTGGAAATTTTTCTGCCCAGCTTTGTCTGTTTGGGCTTTGGCATTGCGGCGGTTCTAACCGGCGCGTTAATAGCGATCGGGCTTAGCGTTAGTCTGCCACAACTGTTTTTGATTTATGCCATTCTGTCTCTGGCCAGCTGGCTATTGTTGCGCCGTTTTCTTCAGCTAAAATCTGGCTCGGTCAAAACCTTTGACCAAGATATCAATGACTAGGTTGTATCGCGCCAGCGGTTGACAATCGGATAGCGCCGGTCAAGCCAGAAAGCACGCGGGCTAAGCCGTGCGCCCGGGGCCGCCTGAAACCTTTTGTATTCGCTAATATACAGCAGATGCTCAACGCGTTTGGCATCTTCTTTGGAATAGCCTGCGGCGATGCAGTCCGCGATCGAGCCATCCTGGTCCACCAGAATTTGTAAAATCCCGTCAAGCACAGGATAATCCGGCAGACTGTCACTGTCCTTTTGATCTGGCCGCAATTCGGCGCTGGGCGGTTTTTCAATAATTGAGGTGGGGATAACGGCCCCTGCTGGACCTTGCATCCAATCGCGGTGATTTTCATTCCGCCACCGGCAAATATCAAACACCCGGGTTTTATAAAGATCTTTGATCGGGTTATAGCCGCCAGCCATATCGCCGTAAATCGTTGCATAGCCTACGGCAACTTCGGATTTATTGCCTGTGGTCAGCAGCATTTCGCCAAACTTGTTCGACAGCGCCATTAACAGCAAACCGCGCAGGCGTGATTGTATATTTTCTTCGGTTAGATCGGGTTTTAGACCGTCAAAAAGCGGTTCAAGAGTATTATTGATCGCTGCCTGACCTTCCGTGATTGGCAATGTGTCATAGCGGCAGCCAAGTGTTTGCGCCAATGCCTTAGCATCGTCCAACGAGCCATCTGATGTGTAGGCGGATGGCAGCATCACCGCGCGTAAATGATCTGCGCCCAGCGCATCGGCGGCAATGACGGCGACTAAGGCACTGTCAATTCCGCCTGACAGCCCTAGTAAGACATTTTCAAAACCGGTTTTGTGGCAATAGTCGCGCAGCGATAAAACCATGGCGTGGTAATCCAGTTCCATTGGCTTGGGCACCGGTGCTTTGGGGCCGTCTTCCACAGTCCAGCCGTCATCCCCGCGGGTAAGGGTGATCTGTTGCACGGTCTCTTCAAAAACGGGCAGCCGCAGCGCCAAAGCCCCGCCGCGGTTCAGTACAAAGCTACCACCATCAAACACCTGATCATCCTGACCGCCAACCATATTAAGATAAATCAGCGGCAGATCGCTTTCAATCACCCGTGATACCATCAGGTTTAAACGCTGGTCGTGCTTGGTTCGATGATAGGGTGAACCATTGGGAATAAGCAAAAACTCGGCGCCGGTTTCGGCGTGGGTTTCGACCACATCTTCGTACCATGCATCTTCGCAGATCGGGCTGCCGATGCGTGTGGGACCGACCGAATAAGGACCGCCGATAGGACCAGAGTCGAAAATACGCACCTCGTCAAAGACCAGATCATTCGGCAGATGATGTTTCTGGATCACAGAGCGAATCTGTCCGTTCATCAAAATGAAATAGCCGTTAAACAGGGCATCCTCTTCCACCCAAGGCCCGCCAATAGCAAGGGCCGGACCATCGGCGCAGGCCTCTGCAAGAGCTTTTATTTCTGCAATGGCGGCGTTGGTAAAGGCAGATTTGCGGATCAGATCTTGGGCATTGTAACCAGTAATGAACATTTCCGGCAGGGCCACAAGATCAGAGCCCTCAGCTTTCGCCGTTTGCCAAACCTCGCGGGCTTTGGCAGCATTGCCGGCCAAGTCCCCAACAGTGGGGTTCAATTGCGCCAGTGTTATGCGAAAAACATCACTCATCAGCTTTCCTCAACATCGTCTTTGGATAATCTAGCAACTTATTCACTCAGAAAAAGCATCCAGCGGCAAAATGCCCTTGCCCGTCACCTATTGCTTTAGCCCTAGACCTCTTCGACCTCAAGCACTCCTTCAAGACTTTTAATCGCCCCTTTGACCTGCGGGGTGACCGGAAATTCGCAGCCGGTATCTATCTCAACCTCTCCTGGGAGCGCAGGATCCATCAGACAAAAGTAAATCGGTCCTTTTGCACCAGATTTAATTTGGCTGGCGGATTGATTTAGCACTGATGCAACGGCCGGCACAGTGGCTTTATTGTCGATGAAAACCCTTAGCCCGCTTGCCCCGGCATCTGCAACGGCCACATCAACCGGCGCTATCGAGCGGCCCAGAAGTTTCAGCTGGTCTGCCTCTAAGGTGGCCTCAACTGTGATGACCACTTTGGTTCCCGGTTCCAGATGCTCGCGGGTTTTTTCCAATGTGTCTGAAAACAGCGTGACCTCATAGGCGCCGCTTGCATCACTTAGTTGGACAAAGGCAAACCGGTTTCCTTTGGCCGATTTGCGTTCTTGGCGCCCTGCAACAACACCGGCCAGTTTGGCAACCAACGGTCCGTTTTGGGCTTTATCCGTCAGCTCATCAAGATTTAAAACACCTTTGCGTTTTAGCGGTGCCACATAGTCGTCAAGCGGGTGACCCGACAGGTAAAAACCGATGGCGCGCTGTTCTTCGGTTAACCGCTCAGCCGGCAACCAATCTTCTACGTTCGCCAGCCGCGGCTCAGGTAAATCCTCACCTGCATCGCCAAACAAAGACACTTGATCCGAAGCCTTTTGTTCGAAAATGGCCACCGAATAACTGGTCAATATTTCAACGTTGTCGTGTATCCGGCGGCGGTTGCTATCTAATTCGTCAAACGCACCAGCGCGCGCTAGCATTTCCAGCGGCCGCTTGCCAACGCGTTTTAAATCCACCCGTCGGGCAAAATCAAACACCGTTGCAAAAGGCTTTTCCGCACCGTCCTGACAGCGGCCATCTGTGATCAACCGCATGGCGTCAACGCCGACGTTTTTAAGCGCACCGAGGGCATATACCAACGCGCCGTTTGCCACATCAAAAAGCGCGTATGAGCGATTTATGCATGGTGGGATATAAGGCAGCTCTAACCCCTTTTTGACCTCTTCAAAATAGACCGCCAGCTTATCCGTCAGGTGGATATCGCAATTCATCACACCGGCCATGAATTCCACCGGGTGATTGGCTTTGAGCCAAGCGGTTTGATAGCTGACCACCGCATAAGCCGCTGCGTGGGATTTGTTAAATCCATAATTGGCAAACTTTTCCAGCAAATCAAAAACTTCACTGGCTTTTTTCTTATCAACACCGTTTTCCGCCGCGCCTTTTTCAAATTTTGGCCGTTCGGCGTCCATCGCCTCTTTTATTTTCTTACCCATCGCCCGGCGCAGCAAATCCGCGCCGCCCAGCGTGTAATTCGCCATAACCTGCGCGATCTGCATCACCTGTTCTTGATAGACGATGATGCCTTGGGTTTCTTCAAGAATGTGATCGATAAGCGGATGCACGGAAACGCGGTCTTTCAATCCGTTCTTCACCTCACAGTACGTGGGAATATTTTCCATTGGACCCGGACGATAAAGCGCAACCAGCGCCACAATATCTTCGATACAGGTGGGCTTCATACGCTTTAGCGCATCCATCATCCCGCTGGATTCCACCTGGAACACTGCCACTGTTTTGGCCGAGGCATAAAGGTGATAGGATCGCTGATCATCCAGTGGAATTGCGCTAATATCGTCAACCGCTCCGGCGGGGGGTTCATAAAGGCTACTGCCATCTGCAGTAGTATGAAGATGCCGTCCTGATTTTAGGATCAGATCGACGGCATTTTGGATCACGGTGAGGGTTTTGAGCCCTAGAAAGTCAAATTTTACGAGGCCCGCCTGTTCAACCCATTTCATATTGAACTGGGTGGCGGGCATATCTGATCGCGGGTCTTGATAAAGCGGTACAAGTGCATCCAACGGGCGGTCCGCAATCACCACACCCGCCGCGTGGGTAGATGCATTGCGCAGCAACCCCTCGACTTGCTGCCCATAGGTCAATAGCCGGTCAACCACTTCTTCGCTGCGGGCTTCTTCGCGCAAGCGCGGCTCGTCCGTTAGCGCTTTTTCAATGCTAACGGGCTTAACGCCTTCTACAGGGATCATTTTTGCCAAACGGTCAACTTGCCCGTACGGCATTTGCAACACACGGCCTATGTCGCGCACCGCCGCTTTTGACAGCAAAGCCCCAAAGGTAATGATCTGGCCGACTTTATCGCGGCCATATTTTTCCTGAACATATTGAATCACCTCTTCACGGCGATCCATACAGAAATCGATATCAAAGTCCGGCATGCTCACCCGCTCAGGGTTCAAGAACCGCTCGAACAGAAGCGAATAGCGCAGCGGATCAAGATCGGTGATTGTCAGCGCATAGGCAACCAGGCTACCAGCCCCAGAACCGCGCCCCGGTCCTACTGGTATGTGGTTATTTTTAGACCATTTAATAAAGTCGGCAACGATCAGGAAATATCCCGGAAACCCCATGCCTTCGATGATATCGAGTTCAAATTCGAGCCGTTTTTGATAGTCTTCTCGGCTGACCGCTGGCGGGATAACCGCAAGCCGCTTTTCCAACCCTTCGTGGGCTTGGCGGCGCAGTTCTTCCACTTCATTATCAGCAAATTTAGGCAAAATAGGATCACGCCGATAGGCCATAAATGCACAGCGTTGAGCAATCTCTACTGTATTTTCAATGGCTTCGGGCAGATCGGCAAAAAGAGTGATCATTTCCTGAGGTGACTTGAAATAATGTTGAGCCGTTAGCTTCCTGCGGGGCTCTTGTTGATCAACATAGGCCCCTTCGGCAATACAGATCAGCGCATCATGGGCCTCATACATGTCGGATTTCGGAAAAAACACATCATTGGTTGCCACCAATGGTAGCGCCATTTCATAAGCCATTTCCAAAAAGGCCGTCTCTGTCAGCCGCTCGGCTTCCGGAAGACCGTTTTCACCCGGGTGACGCTGTATCTCAATATAAAGTCGGTCGTTAAATGCCTCGGCGAGGGTCTGCACCAGTTTTTCAGCGGCTGGCCGCTGGCCGGTTTGAAGCAACTGCCCAACCGGTCCGTAAGCGCCGCCACTGAGGCAAATCAAATCCTGCGAATAGCGCGTCAGATCCTCTAGGCTTACCTGCGGCAGCTGACCGTCGTTTTCAAGATAAAGACAGCTGTTTAATTTCATCAGGTTTTCATAGCCGCGCTCGGATTGCGCCAGCAATACAAGCGCAGCAGGCGGTTTTGGCCGTTCGCCGGGCACAGCCGCCAAATAGCCAACATCCACCTGACACCCCAAGATCGGCTGAATGCCTGCACCGCTCGCCGCAATAGAAAATTCCAGCGCAGAAAACAGATTATTGGTTTCGGTCAGCGCGACGGCAGGCATATCCATTGACGCACAAAGTGCGGGTAGTTTTTTCAACCGTATGGCGCCTTCCAGCAAAGAATATTCGCTGTGCAGGCGCAGGTGAATGAATCGGGCAGCAGGGCTCATAGCATCAGGATAGACCAGTGGGGCGGCGATCGGAATCCCCTTTTAATGTTATAGAGCAAATATTTACGGTCAAACGACAGCATCAGTGCAGCGCAGGTAATTTTTTTCTTGCCAAATAAGCTTTGGTACGGATAGCCTATGACGATATCACAGGCCCGCTTGTTTTCTACGCCGCATCGAAGACAGGCAGCACGGGGTACTTGGTAAGGCGGCAGGTTTTTTTCATGGACATCTCGTTTCTTCTAAACGGAGAAACTGTCAGGCTGCAAAATGTATCGCCGATGCAGACCTTGCTTGATTGGTTGCGACAAGAGCGCCATTTGACCGGAACCAAAGAGGGCTGCAACGAAGGCGACTGTGGGGCCTGCACGGTGATTGTAACTGATCCAAGTTGCGTTAAACCGCTCAACGCTTGTATTTTGTTGATGCCGCAACTGGATGGAAAAGCCGTGCGAACCATCGAGGCAATTGCGCCATCTGGGCAAAAGCACCCAGTGCAACAGGCAATGATCGACCTGCATGGCAGCCAATGCGGATTTTGCACGCCGGGGTTTGTGATGTCGATGGTTGCCGCCCAGATCAACGCGGACCCCGATCATGATACCACATTGGCGGGCAATCTGTGTCGGTGCACTGGCTATGCGCCCATTGTGCGCGCCGCGAGCGAGGCCGAAAGCCAGCCCCACCCGGACTGGCTGGCCACAGACCGCGCTGCATTGGGTGCCAACAGTGTTTCCGGCTCGGAAATATCCTTGCCGCAATCGTCAGATGCCCTCGCTGCGCTACTTGAAAAAGCGCCTAACACGACACTGATTGCAGGGGCAACAGATGTGGGTCTTTGGGTGACAAAAGAGTTGCGCAATTTGCATCCGGTGGCATTCTTGCATCAAGTTGGTGATTTGGCAGAAATTGACGAGAGCGCTGAACAGGTTGCCATAGGCGCGATGGTGAGCATTGAAACGCTACGCCTTTGGGCAGATGGCCATCACCAGTCTTTCGCCTCGATGCTGAAAAGATACGGCTCTACTCAGGTGCGCATGGCGGCCACCTTGGGTGGAAACATAGCCAATGGCTCGCCGATCGGGGACAGTGCGCCAGCGCTCATCGCCCTCGGCGCTAGCCTTCGACTACGTCAAGGTGCAGCGCGTAGAACAATCCGGCTTGAGGATTTTTTCATCGACTATGGTCGCCAAGACTTGCAAAGCGGCGAGTTTATCGAAGCGGTGTTGATCCCGAAATCTGCGCCAGACCTGCGCTGTTACAAAATATCTAAACGCTTTGATCAGGATATTTCCGCGCTGTGCGGTTGTTTCAACATTCGGGTTCAAGGCGGTAAAATTGCGTCGGCCGATATTGCCTTTGGCGGGATGGCAGGGGTTCCCAAACGGGCCCAGCATGTCGAACAGGCGATTTTGGGTCTGCCTTGGAGCCTTGAGAGCCTTGGGGCAAGCAAAGCGGCGTGGTCCAAAGACTTTGCCCCGATAGACGATATGCGTGCCTCGGCGGATTACCGGATAAAAACTGCCCACAATCTTTTAATTCGCTATTTCCATGATCTTTCGGGCGCTGAAAGTAATGTGCTTGAGGTCAGCCCATGAGCGTTGCAAAGCCTCTTGCCCATGATGCTGCCGCACTGCATGTGACCGGCGCAGCGCGCTATATTGACGATATTCCCTGCCCAGAGGGCACGCTGCACTTGGCGTTCGGGCTTTCCGACGTCGCCTGTGCCACGATCACAGGAATGGATCTAAGCGCCGTGCGCAGCGCCGCAGATGTGGTTGCGGTGATTTGCGCCGAAGATTTGCCTTTTGCAAATGATGTTTCGCCAAGCGTGCATGATGAACCCTTGCTGGCATCAGATCAGGTTGAGTACTTTGGACAACCGCTATTTCTGGTGATTGCCAAAACTCATCTAGCGGCACGCAAAGCGGCCCGTTTGGGTAAAATCAGCTATGATGAAAAGCCGGCGCTGCTGTCGATTGAGGATGCTTTGGCCGCAGACAGCCGATTTGAAGAAGGCCCTCGAATTTATCAAAAGGGCGATGCGCTCAAAGCGATTTCGGGTGCCAAACATCAAGTAAAAGGTCAGTTTGAGATCGGCGGGCAAGAGCATTTCTATCTTGAGGGGCAGGCCGCGCTGGCTATCCCGCAAGAGGACACGGAAATGGTTGTGCACAGCTCAACCCAGCATCCAAGCGAAATTCAACATAAAGTGGCCGAAGCATTGGGTTTGGGGCTTCAGGATGTCCGCGTTGAAGTGCGCCGCATGGGCGGCGGCTTTGGCGGCAAGGAAAGCCAAGGCAATGCTTTGGCAGTGGCCTGCGCCGTTGCTGCGCAGATGACAAAAGCGCCGTGTAAAATGCGCTATGACCGCGATGATGATATGATGATCACGGGCAAGCGGCATGATTTTTGCATCGAATATGCGGCTGGATTTGACGATGATGGACAGCTTAGCGGGGTCAGTTTTGTGCACTATGTGCGTTGCGGCTGGGCGCAGGATTTATCCCTGCCGGTGGCGGACCGCGCGATGCTGCATGCTGATAATGCCTATCACCTTCCGCATTGCCGGATTGAAAGTCACCGCCTGAAAACCAACACTCAAAGCGCCACAGCGTTTCGTGGATTTGGTGGCCCGCAGGGGATGCTTGGCATGGAGCGATTGATAGATCATGTGGCGCATCATGTAGGGGTTGATCCGCTGACCATTCGGCAGCGGAACTATTACAGTGATGCCAAAGCGCTAAACCTTTCTGCACCACCTTCAAAACGGGCTGCTCAAACCACACCTTATGGCATGGAAGTCAAGGATTTTATTCTCAATGAAATGACCGAGGCACTGGTCGAAAGCAGCGATTATCACGCACGCCGCGCCGCGCTGCGCGAATGGAATGCATCCAGCCCCATTTTAAAACGGGGTCTGGCGCTGGCGCCGGTGAAGTTTGGCATCTCTTTTACGCTGAGCCATCTTAATCAGGCAGGCGCTCTGGTACATGTGTATCAAGACGGCACCATTAGGATGAATCACGGCGGCACTGAAATGGGCCAGGGGCTGTTTCAAAAAGTAGCGCAAGTTGCTGCGCAAAGCTTTGGCGTTTCAGTGGAACAGGTTAAAATCACTGCCACAGATACGGCCAAAGTGCCCAATACATCGGCAACAGCGGCCAGTTCGGGCAGTGATCTAAACGGGATGGCGGTCAAACAGGCCTGCGATGTCATTTCCGGCCGAATGGCGGAATTTTTGGCGCAAAAGCATCAAACCCCTTTAAAGGACATTCGTTTTCAAGACGGTGCGGTGCATATTGGCGCCTTAAAGCTGTCCTTCGCAGAAGCCAGTAAAATTTGTTATGAAAACCGCGTTAGCCTTTCGGCCACCGGGTTTTATAAAACACCGGATTTATCATGGGACCGGATCAAAGGGTCGGGCCGGCCGTTTTATTATTTTGCCTATGGGGCGGCGGTCAGCGAAGTGGTGATCGACACGCTGACCGGGGAAAACCGTATTTTGCGTGCAGATATTTTACATGATGTTGGCAGCAGCCTTAATCCGGCGCTGGATATTGGCCAAATTGAAGGCGGTTATGTGCAAGGTGCCGGTTGGCTCACAACAGAAGAACTGGTGTGGAACCCCAAAGGCAAATTGCTCACACATGCTCCATCGACCTATAAAATTCCTGCGATCAGCGATCGGCCCGATGTGTTCAATGTTGCGCTTTGGAACGCACCGAACCCAGAGCGGACAATTTATCGATCCAAAGCAGTTGGGGAGCCGCCGTTGATGCTGGGAATTTCAGTTCTGATGGCTTTAAGCGATGCACTGTTGGGCTGCGGCAAAAGCTATCCTGCACTGGATGCACCGGCCACGGCTGAGCAAATCCTTATGTCTATCGAAAGGATGCGCCGTGGGGTTTGACCGATCTGCTTTAGAACAGCTGATCGCGCGCCATGGACCGGTGGCGCGCATTGTTGTGGCCCGCACCAAAGGCTCTGTTCCGCGCGGGCCCGGCGCCGCCATGCTGGTGTGGCAAGACGGCCAAAGCGGCACGATCGGCGGCGGGGCTTTGGAATACCAAGCCACTGCGCACGCGCGCCAAGAATTGGCCGCAAACAGCGGTGAAAGCAGAAGGCTGTCATCGCATCCCTTGGGCCCCGAGTTGGGACAATGTTGCGGCGGATACGTGGAGCTTCTGACGGAAGTTTTCACAGAGCAAAATTTACCGCAAAAAGAGGCTTTGCTCTTTGCGCGCCCGATTGAGCCCAATTCTGAAAAAGCCGCACCGCTGGCCGTTACACGCGCCACCGCTTTGGCGCGCAGTCAGGGGAAGGCGCCACCGGCATGCTTGGTAGACGGCTGGATGATCGAACCACTTACGGGCGCTGCCCAGCCGTTGTGGATTTGGGGCGCTGGCCATGTAGGGCGGGCTTTGGTGCAAATATTGGCGCCGTTGAACGAGCTTGAAATTATCTGGGTCGATACGGCCAAAGACCGATTTCCGCAAAATGTTCCATTGGGCGTGACAGTTCTTCCTGTTGCTGAGCCGGCCGCAGCATTGCGCCACGCATCTGCCAGCAGTGCACATCTTATAGTGACCTATTCTCATGCATTAGACTTTGAGCTGTGTCATCAGCTTCTGGCCCATCAGTTTGATTGGGCAGGGTTGATTGGGTCGGCCACGAAATGGGCGAGATTTCGGCGAAGGTTGCAGGCCTTGGGTCATTCGAATGCACAAATAAGCCGCATTATCTGTCCGATAGGACGGCCGGAGTATGGAAAACAGCCCGCCCAGATTGCCATCGGTGTGGCGGCTGATTTATTAGAAAGAAAACAAGTGAAAGCCAACGAGCAAGGGAGAAGAGCGTGAGCGACGCTTTGTTAACAATTAAGGACGTCACCAAGGCCTATCCGGGGGTTGTGGCCAATGACGCCGTGTCCTTTGATATTGGTCAGGGCGAAGTGCATGCGCTTTTGGGTGAAAACGGAGCTGGTAAATCGACCTTGGTCAAAATTATCTATGGGTTGGTCAAGCCCGACAGGGGTGAGATGGTTTTTGCGGGCGCTCCTTTTGCGCCAGCTGAGCCGCGCGTGGCGCGCGCGGCCGGTGTCGGAATGGTGTTTCAGCACTTTTCGCTTTTCGATGCGCTTACTGTGGCTGAAAATATTGCCCTTGGCATGGAAAACCCACCGGCGCAGAGTGATCTGGCAAGCCAGATTTCCGAAGTTTCGCAAGCCTACGGGTTGCCGCTTGATCCATGGCGGACTGTTGGCAGTCTTTCGGCAGGTGAGCGGCAGAGGGTCGAAATTATCCGCTGCCTGCTGCAAGATCCAAAACTGTTAATAATGGATGAGCCGACGTCGGTTCTAACCCCGCAAGAGGTTGAAATTTTATTCACCACTCTGCGTCAGCTTAAATCCGAAGGCACGTCGATCCTTTATATCAGTCACAAGCTGGAAGAAATTCGCACGCTTTGCGATACCGCAACGATTTTGCGACGCGGTCAAAAAGTTGCCACATGCACCCCGGCAGAGACCACAGCGCGGGCACTGGCCGAAATGATGGTCGGGGCCAGCTTTGAGGCGCCGCAAAAGCAAACCGGTAAAGTAGGAGAAGTTGGGCTTGAGGTTTGTGGGCTGTCAATGCCCGCACTTGATACTTTTGGCACTGCCTTAAAAGGTGTCAATTTTTCCGTACGCGCCGGAGAGGTGCTTGGGCTTGGCGGTGTGGCTGGAAATGGGCAGGACGAGCTGCTGTCTGCCCTGTCAGGCGAGCGCACAAGTGCAAGCAATATGGTACAGATGGGCGGGCAGGACATTGGCCATTTCGGCCCCGTTGATCGCCGTGCCTTGGGGCTTTTTAGCGCCCCGGAAGAGCGACTTGGTCATGCGGCAGCGCCCAATATGAGCCTGATTGAAAACGCCTTGATGACTGGTGCAAAGCGGCAATCACTGGTGCGAAATGGATTTGTCAACTGGTCCAAAACAAAGGGTTTTACCGAAGAAATCATCGCCCGCTTTGATGTGCGCACGCCCAGCGCTGGTAATGCTGCGCGATCGCTATCGGGCGGTAATTTGCAAAAGTTTGTGATCGGTCGGGAAGTGTTGCAAAACCCGGATGTGCTGGTGGTCAATCAACCCACATGGGGGGTTGATGCTGCGGCCGCCGCGGCCATTCGCCAAGCCCTGCTTGATTTGGCCAGTCAGGGCGCAGCGATTATTGTGATTTCGCAGGATCTTGATGAGCTTTTGGAAATCAGTGACCGGTTCGGCGCGCTTAATGCCGGGGTGCTGTCCGATATAGTGCCTACCGCAGATTTAAGCCTTGATCAAATCGGTTTGATGATGGGCGGGGCAACGCCGCAGGAGGAAGTTCAATGATCCGGCTGGAAAAACGACTTGAGCCCTCCAAACTGATGACGGCAGTGACCCCTGTGATTGCGGTGATTTTGGCAATGATTTTGGGCGGTCTGATGTTTGCCATGCTCGGCAAGCCGCCGTTAGATGCGATCCGGATGATATTCTGGGAGCCCATTTTCGGTGAGTTTGCGTTTTTCTACCGATCGCAGGTTTTGATAAAAGCGGCGCCTCTCATTATCATAGCAACAGGCCTTTCTTTTGGGTTTCGCGCTGGAATTTGGAATATTGGTGCTGAAGGTCAGTATATTATCGGTGCAATTTGTGGGGCAGCCGTGGCTTTGGCGTTCTATCCTCTTGAAAGCCGTTTTATATTTCCTTTAATGCTTGCCGCTGGCTTATTGGGCGGTTTTGCTTGGGCAATGATACCCGGTGTTTTGAAAAATCGCTTCAAAACAAATGAAATTCTAGTCTCGTTGATGCTGGTCTATGTGGCAACGTCGATTTTGACCGCGGTCAGCCAAGGAATACTAAGAAACCCTGAAGGGCACGGTTTTCCCGGATCGCGAAACCTACAGCAGTATCCAAGTGCAGCAAACCTAGAATTAATACCAAATACTGGCCTTCATTTGGGTGTGATCGCCGCGCTTTTGATTGTGGTTGTAACGCATTTTTTCATGAGGACTCACATCCTAGGATTTCAGGTAAAAATCACTGGTGAAGCACCGCGTGCGGCACGCTTTTCGGGTATTGCCCCTGATAAAGTTGTTTATATTTGCCTTGGCATATCTGGCGCTTCAGCAGGTCTGGCGGGTGTATTAGAGGTCGCTGGGCCAGCTGGACAGATTACCAGCTCTTTCCATTCCGGCTATGGATTTACCGCAATCGTGGTCGCCTATTTAGGCAGATTGAATGCTTTGGGAATATTACTTTCCGGGCTTCTTCTTGCGCTTACTTATATTGGCGGAGAGATTGTCCAGCAGGAGTTAAAAATTCCGTCATCTTCAATGCAGGCTTTTCAAGGTATGATGTTGTTTTTTCTTCTCGCAACCGACCTTTTCATTACCTACCGGATCAAACTAGGGGTTAAGAAATGATAGAGATTATGAATATCAACCCCATTTTATTGGTGGCTTCTTTAATGGTTTCTGCAACGCCAATACTATTGGCCGCGATTGGTGAAATGGTTGTTGAAAAATCAGGTGTTTTGAATTTGGGCGTGGAAGGAATGATGATTATTGGGGCAGTGGTTGGCTTTGCCGTTGCAATTTTAACAAGTAATCCTTTGATCGGATTTATCGCCGCTGCTTTTGCAGCTGCTCTCTTATCCCTTGTTTTTGGGGTTTTGACCCAAGTTCTACTGGCAAACCAAGTCGCGAGTGGTTTGGGGTTAACGTTATTTGGGCTTGGCCTGTCTGCAATGATTGGTAAAAACTATGAAGGCAAACAAGCACCCAGCTTGGGTAAATTTGAAATTCCTTTTCTGTCTGATATCCCGATCTTTGGAAAAACGTTCTTTTCCCATGACCTAATCGTGTACTTTGCATTATTATTGGTTTTAGCAACGTATTTGTTTTTAATGCGCTCCCGGCACGGTTTGGTTTTGCGCTCGGTTGGCGAAAACCATGATGCAGCGCATGCCTTGGGGTATAACGTTGTGCGGGTTCGCCTTTTAGCAATTATGTTTGGAGGGGCGTGCAGCGGGCTAGGCGGTGCCTATGTCAGCCTTGTAAGGGTTCCGCAATGGACAGAGGGTATGACTGCGGGTGCTGGCTGGATAGCTCTGGCAATTGTTGTATTCTCAAATTGGAAACCTTGGCGCGTGCTTGTTGGGGCCTATTTATTCGGCGGTGTGAGCGTTTTGCAGTTGAATTTACAGGCTGCAGGCTCCAAGATTCCCGTAGAATACTTGTCTATGGCGCCATATCTGATAACAATCTTGGTGTTGGTGTTTATGTCAGTGCGTGGAAAACAGGCATCTCCTGCTTCTTTGGGTAAAGTGTTCCACAAATCTGGATGATATGAAATATTTAACTTGGGAGAGTACTATGAAAACAAGAATTTTTGGCGCATTGGCCGCCGCAACGCTTTTAGCCTCAGCTTCTTTTGCTGCTGATCTGAAAGTTGGCTTTGTCTACGTGGGGCCAATTAATGATGGCGGCTGGACACAGATCCACCATGAAAACGCTTTGGTGATGAAGGAGTACTTTGGCGACAAAATTGATATGGTTTATCAGGAAAATGTGGCTGAAGGCGCGGACTCTGAGCGTGTTATGACACAAATGGCTCTGCAAGGTGCGGACCTGATATACACTACGTCATTTGGCTACGGGGATCCAACGATCAGCGTTGCAAAAAAGTTCCCGAATGTGAAATTCGAACATGCGACTGGCTACCAGCGCGCTGAAAATGTTTCGACGTATTCTGCACGGTTTTACGAAGGTAGAGCGATCCAAGGTCATATCGCAGGGAGCATGACAAAATCAAATATCGTTGGATACATTGCTTCAGTGCCAATTCCAGAAGTTGTCAGAGGCATCAACTCTGCTTATATTCACGCCAAGAAAGTGAACCCAGACGTTGAGTTCAAAATTATCTGGATTTATACTTGGCTTGATCCAGCAAAAGAAGCCGATGCAGCGCAAGCTTTGATTGAGCAAGGTGCAGATGTGATCTTGCAACATACAGATACAACTGCGCCGCATGCAGCAGCACAAAAAGCCGGCAATGTCATTACTTTTGGTCAAGCTGCAGATATGGCCGACTATGGTCCTTCCCCTCGGGTTTCCTCGATCATTGATAATTGGGCGCCATATTACATCGAGCGGACACAGGAAGTTTTGGACGGCACGTGGAGTTCAGTCGACACATGGCACGGTATCGGGGACCAAATGGTTGGAATAGGGGAAATCTCAAGTGCTGTTCCAACCGAAGTAAAAATTGAAGCTTTGGCTTTGAAATTCAGAATAGCTTCAGGTGAATATGAACCATTCACCGGTCCATTGAATAAGCAAGACGGTACACCTTGGTTGGCAGAGGGCGAAACAGCTGATGATGGCACATTGGCTGGTATGATGTTCTATGTTGAGGGCATTGAAGGAGATGTGCCTTAAAAGCGCATCATACCCCAAAAAGCCTAGAGCGCTTTAAATCTGTTAAAAGGCCCTTTTTTAAGGGCCTTTTACATCTTTAATGATCCTTAATATAAAAC
>ERZ1047985.653-NODE-653-length-26116-cov-8.734891_pt1 | contig 26116 bp, 26 predicted proteins | sample MGYA00383097_ERZ1047985 | MGnify/ENA primary metagenome ERZ1047985 (study PRJEB29581, sample SAMEA5548367) | metagenome | biome: marine; feature: coastal; material: water | depth 50 m | study: Short-term variability in the microbial, nano- and picoplankton...
ACAAGCGTGTGCATTTCGTCGATAAACAGGATGATTTCGCCTGCGGCGGCAGTCACTTCGGACAGCACGGCCTTAAGACGTTCTTCAAATTCACCACGATACTTCGCACCGGCGATCAAAGACCCCATGTCCAACGAAAGAAGTTTTTTGTTCGTCAGGCTTTCAGGCACATCTCCGTTAATGATCCGCAGGGCGAGACCCTCGGCGATGGCGGTTTTACCGACACCCGGCTCACCGATCAGAACTGGGTTGTTCTTGGTGCGACGTGAAAGGACCTGCATTGCGCGACGAATTTCATCGTCGCGGCCAATAATAGGGTCAATTTTGCCTTCTTCGGCAGCCTCAGTCAGGTCACGCGCATATTTCTTCAGCGCTTCATAACCATCCTCAGCGGAAGCAGTGTCAGCTGTACGGCCTTTGCGGATATCATTGATTGCAGTGTTGAGGTTCTGGGCTGAAACTCCGCCAGCCGTCAGCGCGTCCTTAGCCTTTGACTTCACTAATGCCAGCGCCGTTAGCAAACGCTCAACAGGTACAAAGCTATCGCCAGCTTTCTTGGCAACCTTTTCAGCCTCGGCCAAAACTTTGGCCGTTTGCCCGTCCATATAGACTTGGCTGGCATCGCCCGAAACCTTGGCAATTTTCGACAAGGCCAACTCAGTATCAGCTGCAACTTTTTGTGCGTTGCCGCCGGCTCGATTGATCAGGTTTGAGGCCAAACCTTCTTCGTCATCTAGCAAAGCTTTGAGTAAGTGTTCAGGAACCAATCTCTGATGATTATCCCGCATCGCGATGGTCTGGGCAGCCTGAATAAAACCGCGAGACCGCTCGGTGAACTTTTCTAAGTTCATCGTTCTCTCCTTTTAAAAGCGCCCGATCTAATCGGCACCCGCTTAGCGGCATACCTGTGCTTGGGCCTTGTTAATAATCTGGATATTTGCCCCTCAAGGTTCAAGAGGTTGAGGACAATTTTAGGCTTCATCACTCGTTATTCTTTGGAGGCAATGGTGCCCAGGCAGCTTAGAAGGGGTGAATCCAGTGCACGTGACTAGAATTGAACTTTCAGACCGGTTTGTTGACCCAATCGAACGTAGTGACTGCGCGCGGGTTTGGTTTCACTCTGACCACACCGTTACGCAGATCGATGCCCGCGCCCAGCGCGCCGCGCCCAAACCAGAGCTTATCCGCGATGCGATCAGGCAACTTCGGCGCATGCCTGAAATTCGAAGCGGTGCCCAAGCGCTTAGCTTTGCGCCGACCTGCACGATGCACTGATTTGACTTTCGTCGGTCAGGCCGTGTTCGCTTACGCCCCGAACGGAATGTACCGGGTGGCGCCCCTCTAACTTTGGCTATCCGTAACTCTTGGAATGCGGCGATCGTAGCGCTGGATTTACAGCAAAAGCTGACCTTGCCGCCGACGGGTTACAGGACTACATACGGACAGATTTTCTTACAGGAGCTCCCCCATGTCCGATGACCGTTTGATTGTTGCCCTCGATGTCCCTAACGCGCTTGAGGGTCTGGCCTTGGCCCAAAAGCTTGGCGACGCTGTAAGCTTTTACAAAATCGGTCTTGGTATGTTGACTGGTGGCGGGCTTGCGCTTGCCAATGAGTTGAAAGACGAAATGGGCAAGAAGATCTTCCTCGACATGAAGCTGTTCGACATCGGAGCAACCGTTGAAAGCGCAGTGCGGGGCCTGTCCCAATTCAATCTAGACTTTTTGACAGTTCACGGTGACCCGCACGTGGTGCGTGCCGCGCAAGAGGGTAAGGGCGAAAAGGATTTGAAGATCCTAGCCGTCACCATCCTGACTTCATTGGATCGCGCGGATCTCGACGCGAGTTGCTATAAAGACGGAGACGTTCAGGCGCTTGTTCTTGAACGCGCTGCTAAAGCCATGGAAGCTGGCGCCGACGGCGTCATCGCCTCTCCGCAAGAAGCCGCGTTGATCCGTGCCCTACCTGAGGCTGAGGGCAAGTTGATCGTCACCCCAGGTGTGCGACCGGTAGGGGCAGCCTTGGGCGATCAAAAACGGATCGCCACCCCAGCGCAGGCCGTCGCTGACGGGGCGGATCATATCGTCGTAGGCCGTCCGGTTTGGACTGCCGCTGACCCGCGCCAAGCCGCGCAGGATATCTTGGCGGAACTGGCTTCGCCGCAGGCGACAACACCCAACGCTTAAACCTGTGACAGAAATCGCTCTCACAATTTAAAAGACTGCGCTATCATTTGTCGCACCAATAGATTGTGGAGGCAGATGATGTCAGTCACCGAAGATCAACCGACCGAGCCAAAAAACGAACTCGTCGAATCCTATCTGAGGATACGGACCGCGATTGGGATATTGGCTGTGCTGTTGCCCGTCGTCCTTTTTGCCTCACAAAAGCTGGATGCGGTGATTTTTGCACCCTCTATTTCAGAGTTCTACTACACGCCAATGCGGGAAGTGCTGGTTGGGACCATAGGCGCCATTGCCGTCTTTTTAATCAGCTACAAAGGCTACCCGATCAACGAAGCGCGGGCCAAAGGCGTATGGACAGAAAGGTTCCTAACGGACCGGCGGGTTTCCTACTGGGCGGCCTTTGGCGCATTAGGTGTCGCGTTTTTTCCGACATTCACAAAGATCGACATCGCCCTAGGTCCAGACCCATTGGTGTATTCCTTCATGTCTCTGAAAACGGCGGGTCAGTTGCATCAAATAAGCGCCATTTTGTTTTTTGGCGCTTTAGCGATTTTTTGCCTTAGCAATTTCCGACGCGGTGAAGAAAAATGCGCAAAAGACGAGAAGGAGAACGCCTTTTACCTGAAATGCGGATGGGTTTTGGTGGCGTGCATAATTGCGCTCATAATCATTGGCGCGGTCATCAAGTTCAAGATTTGGCCCGAGTTCGAAACTTTGGCCGACAATAGGCATTTGATATTCTGGGTCGAAGCCGTTGGACTGCTGACATTTGCTGTCGCGTGGCTACGCAAAGGGCAGGCTATAACAACCGTTCCTGCAGCATTGCGCCAGTTGGTCGGGTTGTAAGGATGCCACAGTTTCGTTGATCAAATCGCGCAAGGTCGACAATTTTCACAACTTCTGGTATAGATGCATAAGAATTGGGCTATATGTTGCCCCTGTCCGGGGATGTTTTCTCCCGCATCCTTGGAACGCCCCTTCCCCGGGTCCTGACTTCCGGGGATCGGGGTGGTTGGGCAAGATTGATTTCAACTTACCTCAGACCGCGCTATAATCGGGTGTCTTAAACAGGACCCACCATGCCCGCCTTTTGCCGAAATTGTTTTCATGAGACGCGCTCTGCGACCCGATGCGACAAGTGCGGATCGCCGCGCATCGCCAGCCATCCAGAGCTGTTCGATTTAAATATCGCGCACATGGATTGCGATGCGTTTTATGCAAGCGTCGAAAAGCGTGAAGATCCGTGTCTGACCAGCAAGCCCGTCATTATCGGCGGCGGTAAACGGGGCGTTGTGTCCACCTGCTGTTACGTGGCGCGCATACAGGGTGTGCGCTCGGCCATGCCTATGTTTCAGGCGCTCAAACTGTGCCCCAACGCCGTGATTATCAAACCCCGCATGGATTTATATGTCGAGGTTTCGCGCGCTGTACGCAAACTGATGGACGAATTGACGCCGTCCATTGAACCGCTGTCGCTGGACGAGGCGTTTCTTGACCTATCCGGCACGCAGAAAATGCACGGGGTGCCGCCGGCGATTATGCTGGGGCGTTTGACCAAGCGGATGAAGGATGAGCTTGGGATCACTGGCTCGATTGGTCTGGCGCACAACAAGTTCCTCGCGAAAATCGCCTCGGAACAAAACAAGCCTCAGGGGTTTTTTGTTATCGGAAAAGCCGAAACGCAGGAATTCCTCGCGCGCCAAAAGGTCGGCGTGATCTGGGGTGTCGGGGCCGTGGCGCAAGCCTCTCTCGACAAGGCAGGCATTCGATTGATTTCAGACCTTCTTCGGTGGGAGAAAGACGATCTGATCGCCCGTTTCGGCAATATGGGTGAGCGGCTTTATCACTTGGCGCGCGGGCAGGATCGACGGCGGGTATCTGCAAAGGCACCCGTGAAATCCATCTCGAACGAAACGACATTCTTTGAAGACACCTCTGATCCGCATTTGTTGGACGGCCATTTATGGCGCATGGCGGAAAAGGTCGCGGATCGGGCCAAGGCCAAAGATCAGGCTGGCTGCATCGTGACCCTAAAGCTCAAGAAATCTGATTTCAAATCGCTGACACGGCGGATCACCCTACCGGACGCCACCCAATCTGCGGACCGGATTTACCGCACATCCCGCGCACTGATGGACAACGCCGAGAAAGAGGGTCCTTTCCGGTTGATCGGTGTGGGCATATCGCAAATCGTTGCAGCGGACGAGGCAGATCGTGCGCCAGATCTGCTTGATCCAGATGCAGGCAAGCGCGTACAGGTTGAGAAAGCAACCGACGAAATCCGCAAGCGCTTCGGGTCAAAAGCAATCCTTAAAGGTCGCTCGTTGCGCTGATTATTCGGCGGCCATTCTTTGCTGTGATCGCCCGAGGTCTGCAATCTTGCGCGTGATGTCTTTCAGCGCTGCTTTGACGGCGCCAAAGTTGTCATTTGGCACGATGTTGACCTCATCCATGTATATCGACCGATCAATCTCAATCTGGATGGCGTGGTGCGCTGTGGACGGTCGGCCGTATTGGCGCACCATATAAGCCCCCGCAAACGGCGCGTTACGAGACACGTTGAAACCAGCCTCGGCAAAAAAGGATTCGACTTGGTCTACAAATTCGCCAGAAGCCGAGGCCCCGAAACGATCTCCAACCACAATATCGGGGCGACCTGCCGAGGTGTGCATCAATTGCGCAACGGCTTCCCTTGGCATCGAATGACAATCGACCAGAATGGAGCGTCCAAAACGCTCGTGATTTTCCGCCATCAGGCGGCGCAAGGTCGCGTGATAGGGGCGCCAATAAACATCAATCCGTTTGCGTGCCTCATCCATGCTAAGCTTCCCGTGATAAATAGTACGCCCATTGGCCACGACCCGTGGAATGATACCTAATCCCGAAGCTATTCTTGCACTCGCGCCCTTTTGGGGGACATCTTCGATCAAGGCTGGATCAAGCTCATCTTCACCGCGATTGAGGTCGATATATGCCCTCGGCGCGCCTGCCTTCAGGAAGACCGCGCCATGTGCGGGGGCCGAATCGAATAGACGATCGACAAACGCATCTTCCGAGCTGCGGATCGTGTGGGCATCCAGAACCGTTCTACGCAAAAACTCCCAACTATAGTCACGCCCGCTGTGCGGAGACGCGAAAATAACCGAAGTCGTTCGGTTGGCTGGGTGTGTCAGGTGATATGATGCCTTTGGCACGCTGGATTCCTCTAATTCATCAATATCATAGCGCAAAAAAATTGTTTACCGAAAGCCCCTTGATCCCTCTTGCGACTCCTTTTATAGACCAGCGGACCGACGCGGAGCTCCGCGTCCTATTTGTTTGGGACGGCGTTTCGATTAGGTTTCATGGGCGATTAGCTCAGCGGTAGAGCACTTCGTTGACATCGAAGGGGTCACAAGTTCGATCCTTGTATCGCCCACCATGAATTCACCGCCCCGTCTCGCAAGGGATGATGGCACCCGCAAACACTGGCGCTGGTCCGCGCCGCGACAGATTGGAGAGTACGATGAAAGTCAAGAACTCACTTCGCTCGCTGAAGAACCGGCATCGTGATTGCCGCGTAGTACGCCGTAAAGGCCGTGTTTACGTGATCAACAAGACTCAGCCGCGCTTCAAAGCCCGTCAGGGATAAGAAGCCGAGCAGCTTTTTGAAAAGGCCGCCCTTTTGGGCGGCTTTTTTGGTTTTGGGGGTTGGTGTGCAATGAATGCGCACGCTACGGCACCGATGGTATGTGCATTTACTGCGCATCATGGATGACCAAACATCAATTTGTCGCTATCCTGAGATTCATGAAACGTCGATCATTTCTCGCTGGGGGCATAGCCATGGCTACGTCAGGACTACGCCCTTCATTTGCAGGCACTTCCGGTCTGCACATTCCCCCTGAAGAATCGCCACACCAAGCGACCTTTATGCAATGGCCGGTAAGTCTTCCGGTTTACGGCGACAAATTTTATCTTCGGCAGACCCAAAAAACGATTGCCGACATCGCCAATGCAATCGCCGTATTTGAGCCGGTGATCATGTTGGCAAATACCGCAAACCATGCCGCCGCCAGACGGAAGCTATCGGACGCGGTCGAACTTTGGGACATCCCAACAGAGGATCTCTGGTGTCGCGACTCGGGGCCGCTGTTTGCGGTGCAAGACGGCAACTTGGTCGTCAGCCATATCCAGTTTAACGGCTGGGGCGGTAAACAGGTTCACACGCAGGATTCGCAGATAGCAGGACGCGTGGCCGAACGGCTAGGTGTGCCGTTGGTGTCTTCCAGTCTTATCGGAGAGGCCGGCGGGGTCGAACACGATGGGCACGGTTTGCTGATCGCGCATGAAAGCTCATGGGTGAACAACAATCGCAATCCTGGGCTGTCCAAAGCGGACGTCGAAGCGCGACTGTTGGCGGCCTATGGCGCCGATCAGGTGCTTTGGGGCAAAGGTGTCTATAATCAGGACATTACGGACTACCATATCGACAGCCTTGCGCGGTTTACCGGTGCGGGTCGTGCATTGGTGAACTTGCCCAAACGGCCGGACAGGTATGATCCGTTTCACAAATCCGCGCTTGAAACCTATGATGTGCTACAGGCCGCAGGTCTTGAGGTTGAAGTAATCCCCGAGCCCGTAAAGCGGCGTGTCAAGTCGGTAGAATTCGTTGCATCCTACGCGAATTATTACGCCTGCAACGGAGCCATCATCGCCGCTCAGTTTGGCGACAAAGAAACTGACGCGATCGCGCGGGATGCTTTGCAAAGACACTATCCGGATAGAGAGATCGTAACCATGAACGTTGATCCGCTGGGCGAACTTGGCGGCGGCATTCACTGCGCGACACAGCAGATGCCGGCGGTCTAAAAGAGCCTACTAGACGAACTCAATCCCGTCCTGCTTTAGCCACCGCAACATCGCGGCCCATGTCACATCCATATACCCGTGCGGCCCCTCGGGCCTCATCGCCGTGTGGCGCGTCAACGAGGCAACAGCCTCGGGCTTTGCTTGCACTGGGTTACCGCTCGCGCTCATCACGTCGAGTTGGATTTTGCAGGACATTTCAAGCATGTAGAGATGGTAGAACGCCTCGGCTACAGATCGACCCGCTGCCAATAGCCCGTGATTGTGCATTACCATCAACCACTTGTCGCCCATATCGGCCGCCAACCGTTCACACTCAAGATTGCTGTCGGGGGCGTAGGTGTAGGGATGGTAGCAAATCAGTTCGGATATCTCCATCGCGTGCTGCGAGAGCATCAAGACCCCCTCGCCCATCGCAGAAACCGCCGCCCCAGCACGAGTGTGCGAATGCAGCGCCACGTTCACGTCAGGACGGGCCATAAGAACCGCAGAATGGATGTCATGTCCGGCTTGGTTGTAGGGATAGTCCCCCGCCACAACGTTGCCGTCAAAGTCCACCTTGATCAAATTATGGGGCGTGATCTCGTTAAACAGCAACCCGTAGGGGTTCATCAGATAATTGTTCGGTTCACCCGGAACCCGCGCGCTAAGATGCGTGAAGATCAAATCCGTCCATCCGAGTTTCACGAAAAGACGATAACAGGCCGCAAGATCACACCGGACTTGCCATTCCTCGGCTGAGATTGTGTTGGTCATTTGGTTTCGCCTCTCGTTTCACCTCACACTTTCCTCTGCGTGAGAACTTGTCCAGTCTGAACTCTGTCACTACGTTCGGAATGATAGAAGGAAAGCATCATGTTACGGTTCTTAAGAATTCTACTGGATGTACTTGTCCCATTCGGCGTTCTACTGAGATCATCGCACAGCCTAGCACCATTCGAGCGATGGCCAGAGGTTCTCTATCGCATTTTGCCGATGTCATTCCTTGTCTATTGGGCCTTTTCGTTCATCCCGTTGGTGGGTGGATTGATCTATATGCTCGTCCTAGTACCGCTTTCTATCTACCTTCAACGCGATGAAAGCTCATCACCGGCAGGCCAAGAGTTCGCGCGTTCACTACTTTTGTACCTAACTGTCATTTTGATCGGTTTTGGTGGCATTTGGTCATTCATCGGTCACACGGTTTTGGCTGAGATGGTGGCGTCTTCAATCGGTTGGGCCACCAGTCCTTTTCAGACAGAGTTGGCATTTTTTACCCTAGGGACAGGCGTTGCCGCACTTCTGGCGATCTGGCTGCGGGGGCATTTGATTACGGCCGTTGTCCTATCGAAATCAATTTTCTGGTACGGTGCAGCTTACACCCATATCCGAGAGGCGGTTGTGCACAACAACTTCGAGCCCTCAAACGTAGGGGCTCCTTTGATTGGGGATCTGATCTATCCCACTTTGATGCTGTATCTGCTGTGGAGGGCGCGAGGGCATCTGGAGCAAATTTAGGGCGGCAATAATCATAGACCCGCCCTAGACCCCCGTGCCAATCCCCCTTACTCTCTCGCTGACCACTCTCAGCGAACGGCCCCTTATGTCTGACGAACAAACCCCAAAGTATCAGGTTCTCGCCCGTAAATACCGACCCGAGACCTTTGCCGATCTTGTCGGGCAAGAGGCGATGGTACGCACGCTGAAAAACGCGTTCGAGGCGGACCGTATTGCCCAAGCTTTCGTGATGACTGGCATTCGTGGTGTGGGCAAAACCACGACCGCACGTATCATTGCCAAGGGCATGAACTGTATCGGTGAGGACGGCCAAGGCGGTCCGACAACCGAACCTTGTGGCGAATGCGAACACTGTGTGGCGATCATGGAAGGCCGCCACGTCGACGTAATGGAGATGGACGCCGCATCGCGCACCGGTGTTGGCGACATTCGCGAGATTATCGAAAGCGTGCATTACCGCGCGGCCTCGGCCCGCTACAAGATCTACATCATCGACGAGGTTCACATGCTGTCGACCAGTGCGTTCAATGCGCTGCTCAAAACGCTTGAGGAACCCCCCGCCCACGTCAAGTTCGTGTTCGCGACGACCGAAATTCGCAAAGTCCCCGTAACGGTGCTGTCTCGCTGTCAGCGCTTTGATCTCCGCCGGATTGAGCCTGAGGACATGATCGCCATGCTGCGTCGGATTGCCGACAACGAAGGCGCGCAGATCACGGATGATGCGTTGGCGCTGATCACCCGCGCCGCCGAAGGCTCGGCCCGCGATGCGCAGTCGCTTTTAGATCAAGCAATCAGCCATGGTGCTGGCGAAACCACCGCTGATCAGGTCCGCGCGATGCTCGGTCTCGCAGATCGTGGGCGTGTGCTTGACCTGTTCAACATGGTGATGCAAGGCGATGCAGCCGCAGCCCTGACCGAGCTTTCAGCCCAATACGCAGACGGTGCCGACCCTCTCGCGGTGCTACGCGATCTGGCCGAGGTGACCCACTGGATCAGCGTCGTGAAAATCACGCCCGAAGCTGCCGAAGACCCCACGGTTAACCCTGACGAACGCGCCCGCGGTCAGGTTCTTTCCGAAACCCTGCCGATGCGCGTTCTGACCCGTATGTGGCAGATGTTGCTAAAGGCACTGGACGAGGTGTCCAGCGCGCCCAACGCGATGATGGCTGCTGAAATGGCGGTAATCCGCCTGACCCACGTCGCCGATCTACCCTCGCCCGAGGAATTGATCCGCAAGCTACAGGCCCAGCCAACCCCGCCCGGTCCGCCCCCAAGCGGAGGTAGCCGCCCAAGCGCAGCACCTCACGGTGGAGGTACAACGGCCATGGGCAGCACGATGGCCCCAACAGGTCCAACCCACGGGGCGCCATCGGCAGCTTTGGCGCAAGAAACCGTCGCGGTTCTGGCGCAGTATCCCACGTTCGAACATGTCATCGACCTGATCCGCCATCACCGCGACGCCAAGCTGTTAATCGACGTCGAGGGCGGTGTGCGGCTGGCCAACTACCAACCGGGGCGGATCGAATTCGTACCGGCACGCAACGCCCCCAATGACCTTGCCCAACGGCTTGGCGCAAAATTGCAAGCATGGACAGGCGCACGCTGGGCCGTGACGCTGGTCAATGACGGTGGCAAAGAAACCATTGCCGAGATCCGCGACGCCGCCGATCTTGCCATCAAAGCCGAAGCGCAAGTACATCCGCTGGTACAAGCCGTCCTGACGGCCTTTCCCAAGGCCAAAATCACCAAGATCAAATCCGCCAAACAGCTCGAAGCTGAAGCCCAGCAAGACGCCCTGCAAGAGGTTGAAGACGAATGGGATCCTTTCGAGGAAGAATGATTTCGTCGCAAACGGACGCGATTGTCGTTGCGCGCCGCTTAGCCTGAGCACCAAAGAAAAGGTCTCAGCCATGCAAACGTCCCCCCTTCATCCAGAATTTGGTTTGATCGTTGATAACGTCGACCTACGGGAGGTCACTGCCGATCATCTTTGGCCCGATATCCGTCAAGCGTTTGAAACCCACTCAGCCCTACTGTTTCGCGCTCAGGATTTCAGCGATGAAACTCATCTGAATATCGCCAACCTGTTCGGCCCCTTGGAAAACCGCAAGGCCATGGCGGCGGGCAAGGAGCTGCCCTTTGCGATCTCTCCAGTCTCGAACGAGACAAAAGACGGTGTGAGCGACGCCAAAGCTCTTCACACTCAAAACCTTCAAGCGAATATGCTTTGGCACACTGACAGCACCTTTCTACCAATCCCAGCGCTGGTGAATATTCTGACAGCCCGCGTCACCCCCAAAAGCGGCGGTGGCCAGACCGAACTCGCCTCGACCCGCGCCGGCTGGGCTACGATGCCAAAATACCTCAAAGATGTGCTGCAAGACGCAATCATCTGGCACCGCCTGTCCAATTCTCGCGACCGCATATCCCCCGAACTCGGCGCACTACCGGAAATGCGCCAATGGCCCGATCGTCCTTGGCGCGCGCTTTGGACTAACCCAGTAACTGGCAAAGACGCTCTGCTCATCGCCTCGCATAGTTTCGCCATCGAAGGCATCGGCCTGAAAGAAGGCCAAGCCATCATCGACGAAGCCATTGCGCACTGCACGCAGCCCGAACATGTCTACAGCCACGAATGGCAGGTGGGCGACGTCCTAATCTGGGACGAGCGTGCAACGGTGCATCGTGGGCAACCATGGAACTACGACGAGCCGCGCACGCTGTCCTCAATCTGCTGTTCGGTCACCGAGGCAGATGGCCTCTCATCCGTGCGGATCGTCTGATCCCCTTGTAACGACCGTGCGGGACTGCGATATGTTCTACAACCGCGCAAAAGCGTTGCAAAACATTCAAGGAGACTGAAATGCTCAAAGGACTTGGCCAGCTTGGCGATATGGCCGGCATGATGAAAAAAGCCCAAGAAATGCAGACCAAAATGGCCGAAATGCAGGATGAGCTTAGCAGTATTTCTGTGACCGGCGAAAGCGGCGCGGGTCTCGTGACTGCAACTGCAACCGCCAAAGGCGACTTGACCGCACTCGACATCAATCCATCGATCTTCCATCCAGACGAAAAAGAAGTTGTCGAAGACCTCATCCTCGCGGCGATCAAAGATGCCCAAGTCAAAGCCGCCGAACGCAGCCAATCCGAAATGGCCAAACTGACCGAAGGCATGGGTCTACCCGCCGGAATGAAACTGCCCTTCTAGTTTATCTTGCCCAAAATACCTCGGGGAGCGCGAGGGGCTGGCCCCTCGCCCTATTGAGCCAAAAATGAATTCAACGCGTGACATAGACCACTTGATCGAATTGATGGCCAAGCTTCCAGGCCTCGGCCCCCGCTCGGCGCGTCGCGCGGTGCTGCATTTGATCCGCAAACGCGAACTCCTGCTGACCCCTCTGGCCGACATGATGCAAACCGTCGCCGTTACTGCGCGTGAATGCCTCAACTGTGGCAACGTCGGAACGACCGATATTTGCGATATATGCCAGTCCGAAAAGCGTGCCAACGGAGAGCTATGCGTGGTCGAAGACGTCGCCGATCTCTGGGCGATGGAACGTGCCGGTGTCTTTAAAGGACGTTATCATGTTCTCGGTGGCACGCTGTCAGCACTTGACGCTATTGGCCCCGATGATTTGCGCATTCCGCAATTGGTGAACCGTCTAGACCCTGAAAACATCACCGAAGTTATTCTGGCCCTTAACGCTACCATCGACGGTCAAACCACCGCACATTACATCGCCGATCAAATCGAAGACCGTGTAACCCTGACGTCGCTGGCCCAAGGTGTCCCAATCGGCGGCGAGTTGGATTATCTTGACGACGGAACAATCACCGCCGCGCTAAATGCGCGGAAACGGATTTGATCCGCTTCACCCAATTGCTTGGCTTGGCTACAACGGTTCTTCTACTGTCAGCCTGTGAAGAAGTTGACGAGCAGTCGACAGTGCCACCTCCGGTCGTGGTTTCTAGCGCATCTACCCCACAACAAATCAGTCAAACCAAGCTGGCCGGGCAGATCATCCACATCGCTTTTGACGGCAGCAGCAGTCTGCCCGTTTGGCAAGACACACTGGACTTTGCGCTTGAGCAAGATGTGAGGTTCACCTTCTTCATCGTCGGCACGCATCTACTTAACGATGATCTGGCCACGCTCTACAATCCCCCGCGCCGAAAACCCGGCCGTTCTGATGTCGGATTTGGTGGCACAAAAGAAGAGGTCGAACAGCGTTTGAACATGCTGCGTCGTGCGTACCGCGAAGGGCATGAGATTGCTGGTCACGCGAATGGCCATTGGGATGGCAGCAACTTCAGTTACGCAGAATGGAGCGACGAACTGGCCCAGTTCCGTACCTTCCTGACGCAAGCCTATACGCTCAACGATATCGACAATTCCAACCCGTCAGAATGGCGTCGCCTGGTTAACGGTATCATCGGCTTCCGCGCGCCTTTGCTGGCCCATAATCCAGCGATGTATCAGGCGCTCGCGGATGCGGGTTACAAATATGACACCTCGCAAGTTCTTAAGCTGACCCCCACACCCGATTATCAAGAAAGCGGTGTCGTGATTTACCCGCTTCATTCGCTTTCGACCGCGAGAGGTCGAACGATCACCATGGACTACAATTTCTATGTTCTTGATGAAGAGCGCGTCGATGGATCTGGTGCCAACATGCTGAACGCCTATCAAAACCATCTGAGGATTGCTCAGGATCTTGGCCAAGCCCCAATCCAAATCGGTCACCATTTTTCGCGCTGGAACAGGGGGAATTATTGGTGGGCGGTGAAGCAGTTCATAAGCACGAACTGCGGCAAGGTTGATGTGCGTTGCATGACGTTCTCGGATCGTTACGATCTAGAAACAGACTAGGGCTAAGGAATCGGCTGCCCCACCAAAGCCTCGCCACCAAGTCGCCCGAGTTCATCGCTGTTCTTCGCACCCTTTCCATTTCCACCAACGGCCACAGAAATGCGCTGCGTCAAAGCGCGGATTACAGGCAATTCGTCTTCGGTGAAGCTGGTCACGCAAGGGGCAATCTGCGTTTCCATGACCCTTAAGCTTGGCATCTTCTCGTAAATGCTTTGTTCAAGAAACTGCCCAACGGATTGCGAGCCACCGCTACGGAACCAGTCTTTGACGTCCGTTGTGCTCTCCAAAACATTGTCCTCGGGATCGCCACCAAGCTTCAGGCAAACGCTTCCATTCGGGTATCGGATCGGGGGCAGCAAATACGGGTCCCTTCCATCTTCCAGCAATGAAATGTGTGAAGGCATGCCAACAAGACGGTCTTGCTCATCCGCGTCGATAGAGAACAGCGCAACTGTTCGGGCGTAAATCTTCAAAGGCACTTCGTCACCAAGAAGCGCTTGCGTGAACCCCCCTGTGGCTAACAGGACGCGATCGAAGGTGAGGTGCTCTTTACCGATCATAACACTAACGCCACGCCCAGTTTCATCCAAACCGCCCGCAACACCCTCAACGAAATGCGCACCGGCATTCTTTGCGGCAATCAACTGCGCCTGCACCATGCGTCTTGGGTTGATGTAGCCCGCGTTGGTCGTTTCAAACACGCCCAAAGAGTCTTGCGGGAACTTGAAATACGGGAAACGCCGCGCCAGTTGATCCACGTCCAATCGGTCGTGATCAATTCCTGCGTTTTGGGCAACGGCCAGCACACCATCAATCAGACTGCGCCCCTGAGGCCCTGCCATAAGAACCCCCACCTCTTCATAAAAGCGCGTGCCCGTCGCGGCCTCTAATACGCGATACCGAGCGATTGAAGCGCGACTGACATCCGACCAAAATCGATTTTGATCGAGGCCGCGGGTGATGCGCCCTTCGTCGTAGTGGCTGGCAAAAACACCGTCGTGGGTTTCGTAGGTTTCAGGCTCGGGTGTACCGATTAGCGTGACGTCATAACCAGCCTCGGCAAGATGCCGAGTGGCCGCCGAGCCGATCATACCACGTCCGATAACTGCTAATTTCATGGGACCACCCTGCCCCTACCAACACCTTCAGGCAATAAAAAAGCCCGGCACCTTGCGGTCCGGGCTTTCCAAATATGCGTTGAGACGCGCTTACTCGTCGTCGTCGTCTTTGCTGTCGCCTGGAAGGTTAAAGAAACTGTCCGCATCTGGGACTTTATCTTCTTTCTTTTCAGGCATGTCAGTTGACAGGCTGAAGCTTTCCAAGCCTTCGATGGCACTTGGGATTTTCGGCTCTGCTGCCATATCAAGGCTCTGCTCTGTTGAAACCAGCTTGCGGCGCTCATCGTCGCTCATGACTGTGCCTTCGGCGGCCTTGCGGGCGTTGGCTTTTTGCACGGCTTCATCAAGCTCGGATTGCTTACACAGACCCAAGGCAACCGGATCAATCGGCTGGATGTTTGAGATGTTCCAGTGCGTACGCTCACGGATTGCCTGAATGGTCGGCTTCGTTGTGCCAACAAGCTTCGAAATCTGACCGTCTGTCAGCTCGGGGTGGAACTTCACCAACCAAAGGATTGACGCAGGACGGTCCTGACGTTTGGACAGCGGTGTATACCGAGGTCCGCGACGCTTTTCTTCGCCTGATGCTGCCGAGTTCGGCTTAATCTTCAGCTTGTGCGTCGGGTTTTCCTCGGCTGCTGTGATTTCTGACTGCTCCAACTGATTGTTGGTTACTGGGTCAAACCCTTTGACACCAGTTGCCACGTCGCCGTCAGCAATGCCCTGAACTTCCAGTTCATGCATATCAACAAAGTCAGCGATCTGCTTGAAGCTCATGGTGGTGTTATCAACCAGCCAGACAGCGGTCGCTTTTGGGTGTAGAAGTTTTGCCATCTCAACGTCTCCTAAAAACATATCTTCCCCGCTGCCCCAATCAGGGCTGACCTCATTCGGTCGGGTTCACATTGTCGGGGAACTTGAGGCGGCGTATACCCGAGCAACGCCAAAAGGGAAAGATGAAAATGCGTCGCTGGGTTTTGGGTATGATCTTATCTTTGCTCGCCAGCATTTCAGTTGGTGCGGATTTGGCCGGTAAGTTTGATTATTATGTCCTGTCCCTTAGCTGGTCTCCGAATTGGTGTGACTGAACCGGCATTGCCCAAGGATCTGAGCAATGCGCGTCTGATCGGTACCTAGGCTGGATTTTGCATAGTTTGTGGCCGCAATTCGAAGCGGGTTTGCCAAGTTACTGCGAAACGGCATTTGAAGCGCCGAATGATCAGCAAACATCTGAAATGGTCGATATCATGGGCTCTGAAGGGTTAGCACGGTATGAGTGGGATAAGCACGGCACGTGTTCAGGGCTTGATAGTGCTCAGTATTTCAAAACTTCACGGAATGCGTATGGAAGTGTCGTACGTCCGCTTGAAACGCAAAATCCCGAGGAAATGGTGCGTATTTCGGCCAATAGGGTTGAAGCAGAATTTCTTAGGGTGAACCCGCATCTTAAGGCCGACCAAGTCACTGTAACCTGTACTTCAAATCAAATTCAGGAAGTCAGGATTTGCTTGACCAAAGAATTGCGGCCCCGCGATTGCGGGGCCGATGTGATACGTGATTGCACGTTAAAGAACGCGGTTTTTCACCCGATTCCTTAGCCGTAATTAGCCAAGCTCTTCTTGGCACATAATCGCCGCTTCCAGGCCGATGTAGCTGCCTTCTAGATCAATCGCCATGACCTCGCCTTCGGTATTGTAAAGCGTCATTGTGTATTTTTTCGCAATATCAAACATGAAGTCAGGATTATCAAAATAGATGTCTGCACCGGGCACGTCACCTAGCCAAATTCCGGTCGCATAGCCTTCGTATGTTTCGCCGTCTAGTGCGAAGAGGATATCGTATTCAGCGCCTTGTTCGATGTCGCCCCAGTTCATGTTGAACGCGGTGACATAGCCCATGCCTTGATTACGATCAAAGCCGATCCGGACGAGCGATCCGTCGGAATACTCTGCCTGAATTAGGCAACCATCGCCAAGTGAGGGGTCAATCATGACGTCCCAGCCGCCTGCAGTTCCCCATTGCTCGAGAGATTGCGCTAAGGCGCCGGTCGCAGTCATTGCCACCGCGATTGCAGTCATCGTGAATTTCTTAAACATGTCTTCGCTCCCTAGGGCGGGGCGCCAATTCTGCACAGGCACAATTTTTAGAGCGCCCTGCTCGCTAAGGTAAGCTTAGCACAAATTGAGAATTTTCCAACAATTTGAACTCATGAGTTCAGATTGCGCATTTTTTACGCGATTTTCAGAACGATTTTACCGATATGACCACTGCTTTCGATGCGCGCATGGGATGCGGCGGCCTCTTCAAGCGAGAACTCCGAATCCATCACGGGGCCAATTCGCCCAGCATCCAAAAGAGGCCAAACATGCTCGCGCAATTGGTCGGCAATTTTGGCCTTTGCGAGATCGCTTTGGGGACGCAGAGTTGAGCCCGTAACGGTCAGGCGTCGGGCCATGATTTGGGCAAAATTGACCTCGGCTTTAGGGCCGGACAGAAACGCGATGTGCACCATCCGCCCTTCGATTGCCAGCGCGCGGATGTTGCGATTGATGTAGTCTCCGCCGACCATATCCAAAATCAAATCCATGCCACCTTGGGCCTTGGCAACGGCGACAAAATCCTCATCGCGATAATTGATTGCTTGGTCTGCCCCAAGGTCGCGGCACACAGTGCATTTGTCTTCGGATCCCGCTGTGGTGAAGACACGTGCGCCAAAGTGATGGGCCAACTGAATGGCCGTCGTACCGATGCCGCTTGATCCACCATGCACCAGAAAATTCTCACCGGCCTTTAGCCCTCCGCGCATGAAGACGTTGGACCAAACCGTAAAGAATGTCTCAGGCAGGCAAGCCGCCTGCTTCATGTCCATGCCGGCTGGCACGGGCAAACAATGCGCCGCTGGTGTCGTCACATACTCGGCGTATCCACCGCCCGGCAACAGCGCACAAACCTGATCGCCAATGGCTGGCCAGCCCACACCTGCACCGATCGCGACAACCTCGCCCGAGGCCTCAAGGCCCGGCAGGTCACTGGCCGTCGGGGGCGGGGCATATGCTCCGGCACGCTGCAACGCGTCAGGTCGGTTTACACCTGCGTAGGCAACTTTAAGCAAGACCTCACCAGGCCCTGCAACAGGAACGGGCCGCTCACACAGGGCAAGAACCTCTGGCCCGCCGGTTTTTGTGATTTCGACCGCGCGCATTTTATCTGACATGTCCCTGCCCTTTTAGTTTTTGTCGCCGGACCAATAGCCGGGAAAGTTTTCGTGTCCGCCGCCGCTTGGGGCCGTGATCTGTTCAAGGATTTTCCCAGGTCCGGCCATGAATGACTTAACCAGTGGATTTTGCCTCAGTTGAGCTTTGGTTTTTTCGAATTGCATGACGTTGTCAATGCGACGATCCAAAAAGGCCCACGTATCTTCGTTACCATCGCTAAGATCCCCCAGCCAGTACAGCACGACCGAACTATAGACCGCCGATAGCGTCATACGTTTGGTGTACCAATTCACATCGCGCGACGTGTCCCCAAGGGTTTGCCAAACGCAATCAGCCGTTTCCCAGATCGCTTTGGCGCCGTCACCGGCATTCTGCGGCAGTGAAAAAAGTGTAGACCCACGACGGACAGCCTCTTTATCTGCAAGTTCCAAGCGAATGCGAATGGCCAACGCGACACGGTCCCGATAGCGCATTTCTGATTGGTCTGTTTCCGCCATTTTCGCGATCATCTTTTGGTCGCCAGAACGGTGGTACCCAAGCGCAAGATCTATCGCACCCCGCGGGAAAAGCGCCGTCGCTTCGGCCAGTGGAATGCCGCATTCTTCGGCCGCGAGTTTCAGCGTGTCATCCGACCAACCGTCAAAGGCAACATGACCGATAGCAGCCTCTAAAAGGGCAGTGCGCGGGTCGGGATGGGGTGTCATGGCGGTCTCCATTGCAGCTTGTCGATACCCTAGACAAAATCTGGGCGGGTTGCTATATGGCGGCTTCCTGCAAATCCTTGCAACTTCAAACTAGAAAGGTGGTGAAAACCACATGCAGGTTAGTGTTCGTGACAACAATGTCGATCAGGCGCTTCGTGCCCTGAAGAAAAAGCTCCAGCGTGAGGGTGTTTTTCGTGAAATGAAGCTTAAGCAACATTTCGAAAAACCATCCGAGAAGAAAGCGCGTGAGAAGGCAGAAGCGATTCGTCGTGCCCGTAAACTCGCTCGTAAAAAACTTCAGCGCGAAGGAATGTTATAAACATCCCAAGCTTGAACGCTTTTTAAGATTAGAACCCCCGAAGGCTTGTCCCTCGGGGGTTTCTTTTTAGGATAGATGGCAGGAGGAAACTGCCATGCTGGAACTTCGACCAAACTGCGAGTTGTGTGACAAGGATTTACCACCCGACGCAGATGACGCCCGTATCTGCACCTATGAATGTACCTATTGCGCAGATTGCGTTGAAACCATCCTGCACGATGTTTGCCCCAGATGCGGTGGCAATTTTGTACCCCGGCCAATACGTCCGAAAAGGGCTTGGCGATCGGATAGAAGGCTGGGTTTGGGTCACCATCCGGCCAGCACTGAGCGAGTTCATTCGCCCTTCTCGGCAGCGGATATTCAGTCACACGTGAAGCTCATCCGAAATCTCAGTCCAAAAGATCGTTAGGTCATCAACAAGAAAGTGACCGATGGGGGCTTTTACTTCTTCACAATACGCCTATCTGTTGGGGGTAAGTATAAACATATTGGATTTCGAATATGACCGACACGTACACACCGCCAAAAGTCTGGACTTGGGACAAGGCAAACGGAGGTGCTTGGGCTGGACAGAACCGCCCGACGGCTGGCGCCCAGTTTGAGGATGAACTGGAAGTAGGTGAGCACCCATTTCAACTTTATTCCGAGGGCACCCCTAATGGTGTCAAAGTCAGCATATTGTTCGAAGAGCTGTTGGCAGCTGGCCACGACGCAGAGTACGACGCATGGATCATCCGTATCGGTGACGGCGATCAGTTCGGCGCAGACTTTGTGGGTATCAATCCGAACTCAAAAATTCCGGCATTGATGGACCATTCAACAACGCCCCCGACCCGCGTGTTCGAAAGCGGGTCTATCCTGTTGTACCTCGCCGAAAAGTTTGGGGCGTTTATTCCTGATGACCCTACCAAGCGGGTCGAGATGATGAACTGGCTGTTCTGGCAAATGGGCAGCGCACCGTTTCTTGGTGGCGGCTTTGGCCATTTCTACGCCTATGCGCCAGAAAAATATGAGTACCCCATCAACCGCTATGCGATGGAAGTGAAGCGTCAGCTCGACGTTCTTGATAAACATCTGGCCGACAATCAATTCATGGTTGGCGACGAATACACCCTAGCGGATATCGCGATTTGGCCGTGGTATGGCGGTGTGGTCATGGGCTGGCAATATAAGGCTGGCGAATTCCTTGACGTCTCAAGCTATAAGAATGTGGTGCGATGGGCCGAGGAAATCTGGGCGCGCCCTGCCGTCAAACGCGGACGAATGGTGAACCGAACAGGTGGCAAACCAAATGAACAGGTAATGGAACGCCACTCTGCCGCCGATTTCGAAGGTAAGTACTTCGACTATTAATCCACCGGCATGGCTGTCGTCTTAAAGACGGTCCTCAGTGCAAAGCTGGATTGCATCTGTGCCACACCCGGCAATCGGGTGAGGTATTGCCGGTGAATGCGGGCAAAATCGTCCGTATTTTCGGCGACAACTTTAAGCATGTAATCCGCTGTGCCAGCCATTAAGTGGCACTCAAGCACATTGGGTATTCTGCCAACGGCGGTCTCAAACGCATCAAGCACTTCATCGGCTTGCGCTTGAAGGGTGATCTCAACAAACACGGTTGTGGGTAGGCCCATCTTGCGGGCATTCAATAGGGCGACGTACCCCTTGATGAACCCTTCTTGCTCAAGCCGTTGCACCCGCCTGTGACAGGCCGAGGCCGACAGGTTCACTTTGTCAGAAAGATCAGAGTTCGAAAGCCGCCCATCTTTCTGGAGAACCTTGAGTATCTTTCGATCGATTTCATCAAGTCCATTTTGACGCAATTATCCACTCACTTTCTTCGGTATATTCGTGAATTCTTGTGTCAATTCTACAAAATGCCGACCATCTTTCAAGGCAATTGCGTACGAACAATGCAATCCTGATCTTATTCATTAGGAGGATGCGGCATGAAAATCGGATGCCCAACAGAAATAAAACCACAAGAATTCCGTGTCGGAATGACACCAAACGCAGCGTTCGAAGCGGTCCAGAATGGCCACGAGGTCGTTATTCAGGCAGGCGCTGGTCTTGGCGCTGGATTTGAAGACGCTGACTATGTAAATGCTGGTGCGACGATCCTTGAAACGGCCGAGGAAATTTTCGCTTCTGCCGACATGATCGTCAAAGTGAAAGAGCCTCAGGCGGTTGAACGCAAAATGCTTCGTAAGGATCAATTGTTGTTCACGTACCTCCACCTCGCGCCCGATCCTGAGCAAACGAAAGACCTGTTGGAAAGCGGCTGCACCGCAATCGCGTATGAAACCGTCACAGACCGAAACGGCGGTTTGCCTTTGCTTGCGCCAATGTCCGAGGTCGCCGGCAAGCTGGCCCCTCAGGTCGGGTCTTGGACTTTGCAAAAAGCCAACGGTGGCCGCGGCGTTCTGATGGGCGGCGTTCCCGGCGTTGGCCCAGCCAAAGTCGTCGTCATCGGTGGTGGTGTCGTCGGCACCCACGCGGCACGTGTTGCTGCTGGCATGGGTGCGGATGTCACCGTTCTAGACATGTCACTGCCCCGCCTACGTTACCTAGACGATGCTTTCCGTGGCGTGTTTAAAACGTCCTATGCGTCTAAAGCGAACACTGCCGAGTTGGTGAACGAGGCCGACATGGTGATCGGCGCCGTCCTGATCCCAGGCGCGGCAGCACCAACGTTGGTTTCCCGCGCACAACTGTCAGAAATGAAGCCGGGCGCAGCGCTTGTTGATGTGGCAATTGACCAAGGCGGTTGCTTTGAAACCTCAAAGGCCACCACCCACGCTGACCCAGTCTACGAAGTCGACGGTATCATGCACTACTGCGTTGCCAATATGCCGGGTGCAGTTGCACGCACGTCAACCATCGCTTTGGGCAACGCGACCATGCCGTTCATGCTGGCACTGGCCAACAAAGGCTGGGCAAAAGCTTGTGCCGATGACGAACATCTTCGCAACGGCTTGAACGTCCACGCTGGGCAGTTGACCTATGCAGCGGTTGGCGAAGCACTTGGAATGCCAAGTGTAGACGCAAAAGACGTCGTTGAAGCGGAGCTAACACCAAAAGCGGCCTGATCTACCGCTTTCGTCCCTTACTAGATCAAAAGGCCGGTCACTGTGACCGGCCTTTCTTTTATGCATTACGCTGAACGAGAACTTGATGAGGGTACGGGATTGATATGCCCTGCTTGTCAAATTCAGCCTTCGCCGACTTGGTTAGGTGCCACTTTAGTTCCCAATAATCGGACGCATCGCACCAAAACCGGCAGCCGATATCGACTGAACTGTCGCCGAGGTTCATCACCCGAACCCAAGGCTCTGGGTCTTTGTGGATGCGTTCTTCCCCATTGGCGAGGCCCATCAAGATGTCGATGGCTTTGTCTGGATCATCCGCGTAGTCGATGCCAAACGTCAGATCCAAGCGACGGGTATCGTTCGCCGAATAGTTTGTGATAATCGCGCCCCATGCTTTGCCATTGGGCATGGTAATTTGCACGTTGTCCGGCGTCACAAGAACCGTAAAAAACAGGTTAAGTTCCGTGACCGTTCCACCGGTTCCGCCAATGCTAACGTACTGCCCAAGGCTATAGGGCCGGAACAATACCAGCATAAAGCCGGCTGCCAAATCACTTAGCGTACCCTGCAAGGCAAGACCGATGGCCAAAGTCGCAGCACCCATAACGGCCACAAGCGAAGTCGCCTCGATCCCAAAGATCCCGAGGATAGCCACGAAGACGATTAGCAGGATCGCCCAACGTACAATCGACGCAATGAACGTACCAAGCGTATTGTCGAGCGCATCACTCGCCATCACGCGCTTCTTGATCTGACGGCTAACCCATCCCGAGGCTATCCAACCGATGATTATAATCACCAAGGCCTTCAGCGCATTCGAGACCAGCGTGCCATAAAAATCGAGCGGCCCTAGCTGTTCAAGCAGACTTTCCCACATACTTACTTCCTCTTTCTCATCGTTATCCGAAAACTAACCCTGAACGATTGCTCAAGGCAATGCTTCCTCAACGGTCGCCTATTTAGGCAGTTTGCCAGTCAATACATACTGCAGAATTTCCACCACCTGAGAAGGCTCGCGTGCCATCGCGAGTGCTGCTGCGTCCACTTCCTTCAAGGCGTGGTCATGCTCAGGCATTTGCAGAACAATCAACGACTTGCCCAGCGCCGCCGCATAGCCAGCATCAAAGGCTGCATTCCACTGGCGGTATTTTTCGCCGAAACGCACAACAACGACGTCCGCGTCCGCAATCCCTTTGCGCGTGCGGATAGCGTTTACCATCGCGCCCTTGTGGTCGTGCCAATACTTGTCACCTTCGCCCCCGAGGATATTAACACCGCTATCATCGCTTGCTTCATGGTCGGTCACGGGGCTGTTAAACTCAACGTCCAAACCCTTGGCACCTTCAATGATTTGTTCACGCCAGTCGGTGTGGATTTCGCCGCTTAGATATACGTTTAGTGTCATGTTCTTGTCCTTCCATCGAAAAAGGGGCGCGAACGCCCCCTGATCTATTGTCCTGCAAATATCCTCGCCGAAGGTGGCGCAAACATCAACCGCGCAAGCTACCACCTGTGGCTTTCGAAACTTTGGCGATGATCTTCTCAGACACGGTCTCGATGTCTTTCTCAGTCAGGGTTTTGTCGGTTGGTTGCAAACGTACTGTCACGGCCAACGACTTTTTGCCTTCGCCCAATGAACCACCGATGAATTCGTCAAACACACGGACGCTTTCGATAAGCGCTTTGTCCGATCCGGCGGCTGCATTGACCAACGTCTGTGCCTCGACATTCGCATCCACGACGAATGCATAGTCGCGTTCAACCGCTTGCAAATCACGCAGCTGCAACGCTGGACGGGTTGCGCCGGATTTACGTGGCAGAGGAATTTGCGCCGTGTGAATAGCGAACGCCACGACGGGACCTTTGACATCCATTGCCTTCAGCACTTTGGGGTGAAGCTCGCCAAACGCACCGAGGATTTTCTTTGGACCAAGCCCAACTTTCGACGAACGACTTGGATGCCACCAACCATTCACCTCGCGGTTATAGGTCAGCTTGGCTGGCGCGCCGATGGCGCTCAAGACGGCCTCCATATCAGCCTTGGCGTCATAGACATCAACCGGACGGCTTTCGCCGTGAATGTCTTTGCTGAGCGTCCGACCAACCAGAATACCCGTGACCAATGTTTCTTGATCCTCTGGTTCTTGACCGTGAAAAGCTGCTCCAACTTCGAACAGCGCCATGTCCGCGAAGCCACGTGCTTGGTTGCGGGCCGCTGCTTGCAGCAGACCTGGCAGAAGCGACGGGCGCATGTGGCTCATTTCAGACGAGATCGGGTTGGCCAGCATTGTGGTGTCCGAGCCGCCGCCGAACAGCTCGGCCGACGCTTTGTCGATGAAGCTATAGGTGACGCATTCGTTGTAGCCCAAGGCGGCAGTCGTACGACGCGCAATCTGTTCGCGCTTTTGTAGCGGCGACAGGATTTGCTTTGGCACGCCAGTCGTCGCACGGGGCAAAGGTTTGCCTTCCAGCTTGGTCAGAGACACCACGCGGGCGACCTCTTCAACCAGATCAGCCTCGCCCTTCACGTCCACACGCCAAGACGGAACGTGGGCCATGTCGCCTTCAAGGACAAAACCCAGAGACTCCAGAATGCGGCGTTGCTCGTCGGCTGGGATTTCCATGCCAACCAACGACTGGATGCGATCTGTATCCAGCTTGTAAGCGCGGTCCAGAGCAGGCACTTCGCCAGCAACCACAACGTCCGACGGCTCACCGCCGCAGAGGTCGATGATCATCTGGGTTGCCAGATCGACAGCTTCCATGTTGAACGCCGGATCAATGCCACGCTCATTACGATAACGGGCGTCCGAGTTGATCTTTAATGCACGGCCAGTATAGGCGATCTGGATGGTGTCCCAAACAGCGGCTTCTAGGAAGACGTTGGTGGTTTCCTCGGTGCAGCCGGTGGGCAAACCGCCCATGATGCCAGCAATACTCTCAATACCTTCGTCATCGGAAATCACGACCTGACCAGCTGAGAATGTGTATTCTTTCTCGTCCAAGCCCATCAGCGTTTCGCCACCTTTCGCACGGTGAATGCGCAGGTTGCCTTTTACCTTGTCGGCATCAAAGACGTGCAGCGGGCGGTTGCGGTCGTAGGTGAAAAAGTTCGTCACATCGACCAAAGCCGAGATCGGACGAAGGCCAATCGCCTTCAAACGATCCTGCAGCCACTCAGGGCTAGGACCGTTCTTGACGCCTTTGATCAGACGACCAGCGAAAACCTCGCAGCCGTCGGTACGTGCGTCTTCGTCAATGCTGACGGTGATCGGGCTTGGGTAGCTGCCTGTCACATCAGCCGTCTTGGCAGGCTTCATCGTACCAATGCCACGCGCGGCAAGGTCAAGCGCGATACCACGCACACCCAAGGCGTCCTGACGGTTCGGCGTAATCGCGATCTCGATGACCGGATCAACCTTCGACGGATTGTTCTCGGCCAGCCAATCGATGAAGCGGTCGCCGACTTCGCCTGATGGCAGTTCGATGATGCCGTCATGTTCTTCGGACAGTTCAAGCTCACGCTCGGACGCCATCATACCGTGGCTTTCAACGCCACGAATTTTACCGACCGACAGCGTCACATCAATCCCCGGCACATAGTCGCCCGGTTTGCATAGAACGACTGTGATGCCTTCTCGCGCATTCGGCGCACCGCAAACGATCTGCTTTTCGCCTTCGTTGGTCTGTACGGTGCAAACCCGCAGACGGTCAGCGTCAGGGTGCTGTTCGGCGTGGATGACCTTGGCCAGCGTAAAGCCTGCTAGGCTCTCAGCCGGATTTTCAACGCCTTCCACTTCCAGACCGAGGTCGGTCAGCGCATAGCAAATCTCGTCCACTGACGCGTCAGTTTCGAGGTGGTCTTTCAGCCAGGACAGGGTGAATTTCATGGTTTATCCCTTCATCTCAACGCCAAGGTCGTTGGTGACCTCCAAGCGCGCAATTCGTTTGGTGTCTACATGCGCTAGCCAGTTGCGCAGTTCGGTCAGGTAGCTTTCGTTCCGACCTTTTGAAGTCAGGTCATTCATTTCAGCAATCGTTTCTGCAAAGCCTTCAGCATCCATGATGGTAAGTGTCCCAGCGATGAACTCTGACGTCAGCTCGGGGTGGTATTGCGCACCCCAATAGTCGATGCCGTCATTCTCATAGACCGCGGCTTGGATTGGCGAATGGGCGTTGCCTGCCAGCAGGACTGCGCCATCGGGCAGTTGCTGAATCTCGTCGCGGTGAATGCAGGGCACGCTGTCGCCATCCTTGCGGCCAGCCATCATTGG
>ERZ1047985.657-NODE-657-length-26034-cov-5.979753_pt1 | contig 26034 bp, 20 predicted proteins | sample MGYA00383097_ERZ1047985 | MGnify/ENA primary metagenome ERZ1047985 (study PRJEB29581, sample SAMEA5548367) | metagenome | biome: marine; feature: coastal; material: water | depth 50 m | study: Short-term variability in the microbial, nano- and picoplankton...
TAGCAAGCATGAGATTAAGTAAGGTTGCAAAAGAATTAAATGTTGGTATTGCGAATATCGTAGACCATCTAGCCTCTAAGGGGGTAGAAATCGACGGTCGTCCAAATACTAAGATCACTCTAGAAGCTTATGATTTGTTGAAACAGCACTTTATGGCTGATGTAGAGCAGCATAAACGCTCACTTGAAGTTGCTCAAGAAAGACTAGAGGAGAAAGAGGCTATTAAAGCTTCTGTTGCCATCAAGTCTTCTCAAAAAGAAGAAGTGATAAAGGCAAAATCCGATTTAACCGGTCCAAAAATGGTCGGAAAAATAGATGTGCAACCCAAGGCAAAACCCACTGCAAAAGAAGAAGTGCCAACCGATGATGTAGTTGAATCTGCAACCAAAACTTCGACATCGGAAGAAAAAACTTCCTTGCCATTGTCAAAAGATAAGCCTTCTCAATCAGCTAGTTCAGAGGCTCCTAAAAAAGAAGCCCCTAAAGCGAAGAAGAAAGAGGTGATTAAGGCTAAGGGTGCTTTATCTGGAACAGGTCCAAAACAAGTTGGGAAGATTGATGTGGACAATCCTGTAAAAGATCAAAATGTTACCCAGGTTAAGGTTGAAAAGTTGAATAAACCCGAAGAAAAGGTTAAAGAAAAGGCCCCTGAGAACAAACCAGACGAAGTTTTAAAAGGAAAATCTAAAACGCTTACTGGTCCTAAATTAACAGGTCAGGTTATTGACTTAAGTCAATTTTCAAAACCTAAAAAGAAAGTAGCTTCGTCGAGTAATCCGGCAGGGAATAAAGACAACAAGAAGAAACGAAAAAGAATCAATCAGGGTCCAAATGCGGGTGCGAAACCTGCCAGACCAAATCATAAGTCCGGAGGGAATAAGGGAAGAAAGCCTAAAGTTGCTAAGGTCGAGCCTACGGAGGAGGAAATCCAAAAGAAAATTGCAGAAACTCTAGACAAGCTTACAGGAAAAGGTAAATCTAAAGGTTCTAAACACAGAAGATCGAAGCGAGATGAGCGCCGTGAGCAGGATGCCATGGATCAGATGCTTGCTGATGAAGCAAGTAAGGTTGTTAAGGTAACGGAGTTTGTTACTGTGAATGAACTTGCTACCATGATGAATGTTCAAGTTACTCAAATTATATCCTCTTGTATGATGTTGGGTATTATGGTAACCATGAATCAGCGTTTGGATGCAGAAACATTGACTATCGTTGCTGATGAATTCGGGTACGAAGTTGAATTTGTAAGTGCAGAAGTTCAAGAATCTATTATAGAGCATGAAGATAATCCAGAAGATTTAAGCCCTAGATCACCGATTGTGACTGTCATGGGGCATGTTGATCATGGGAAAACATCTTTGTTAGATTATGTACGTCATGCTAACGTAATTGCCGGTGAAGCCGGAGGAATTACTCAGCATATCGGGGCCTATGAAGTAGAATTGAAGAGCGGAAAGCGCATCACATTTATTGATACACCTGGTCACGAAGCCTTTACAGCGATGCGTGCTCGTGGTGCACAGGTAACTGATATTGCAATCATTGTTATCGCTGCAGATGATGAGATTATGCCTCAAACGAAAGAAGCGATTTCTCACGCCCAAGCCGCTGATGTGCCTATTGTATTTGCGATTAACAAAATTGACAAACCAAATGCGAATCCAGATAAGATTAAAGAGCAATTAGCTGCTATGGATTTGTTGGTTGAGGATTGGGGTGGTAAATTCCAATCACACGATGTTTCTGCCAAACAAGGACAAGGTGTTGAAGAATTACTTGAAAAGGTGATGTTAGAGGCGGAGATGTTGGACTTGAAAGCTAATCCTAATAAATCAGCTATTGGTTCTATTATAGAAGCATCTCTGGATAAAGGGAAAGGTTTTGTAACGACTATGCTTGTACAAGCAGGTACTTTAAGAGTTGGTGATTTCTTGCTTGCGGGTCATTACACCGGTAAAGTAAAGGCCATGTTTAATGAGCGAGGTCATAATGTTGAAATAGCAGGGCCTTCAGCTCCAGTGAGTATCTTAGGTTTAAGTGGTGCTCCTCAGGCTGGAGACAACTTTAATGTGATGACTGATGAGCGCGAAGCAAAATCCATCGCCCTTAAGAGAACACAATTACAGCGAGAGCAGTCGATTAGAACACAAAAACATCTTACCCTTGACGAGATTGGAAGACGTCTTGCTTTAGGTGATTTCAAAGAGTTGAATATTATTTTGAAAGGTGATGTGGATGGATCTATTGAAGCATTGTCAGATTCACTTCAGAAATTATCAACGGATTCTATTCAGGTAAATATCATCCACAAAGCAGTTGGTCAAATTTCTGAATCAGATATCTTACTAGCCACAGCTTCAGATGCGATTGTAATTGGTTTCCAAGTTCGACCTTCCATTTCAGCTCGTAAATTGGCAGAGAAAGAACAAATTGACATTCGATTATACTCTATCATATACGATGCAATTAATGAGGTGAAAGAAGCCATGGAGGGAATGTTGTCTCCAGACACCAAAGAAGAAATTGTGTGTAATATTGAAGTTCGTGAAACCTTTAAAGTATCTAAGGTTGGAACAATTGCTGGTTGTTATGTATTAGATGGTAAAATCACTCGAAATACAGATGTTCGCCTTATTCGTGATGGAGTTGTTATTTACACAGGTGGTTTAGGATCGCTAAAACGCTTTAAAGACGATGTTAAAGAAGTTGCCAAGGGCTATGAATGTGGTTTGAACATTGAAAAGTTCAACGACATTAAAATTGGTGACATTATTGAGGGTTACGAGCAGGTAGAGGTGAAGAAAACACTTTAGACTTCTATAAATAGATAAAAAAAACTCCGCATCATGCGGAGTTTTTTGTTTTCGTTATAATTTATCGATAGATATGTGCTCTTCAAAAATGAAGGCATTCTTAAAGTACTTCTTGTAGTTTTTTAAAGTTCTTTCCGCATCCAGACGAGTTCGAAAAGCATTCACTTTTGTTTTGAAATAAGGTTGTTCGTAGGATGTTTCTGCTTTATTCTTGGGGTATATTTCATTAAAGCGCTCTTGTGCTTCTTTTGATCCATTTCTGTGCCCTGAGTAAATTTGTATCCTGTAGACACTTATTGTGTTCGAATTTATTCTTTTTTGTTTTTCTAATAAGTCGTCAATTCGATTGGTGTTTACAAAGATCAATTCTGCTTTTGCTGTATCTCGATCATCGAAATCCCATCTTTTGTTTGAATTTTGACCGATGGCAAACAAAGGCACATATAATGCAATAACAAAAATAGTCTGAATTTTCATTGGTATTTGTTTTGAGCAAATGTAATCAAAATGCCAAACACCAAGCCTTAATTTAGAATCGTTATAAACTATTGAAATTATTCCGTTCTGTTATTGGCTGACGTATGAATATATTATTTTTGCGTTCTAATTAATTAGGCTACTTAAATTGTTACAAAGAGCGTATTATTATGACAAGTCAACATTGTAAGTCAAACGGCAGGAAGAAACTAAGTTTTTTTGCTTTATTGTTTTTTACCACAATTCAGATTGGGTTCGCTCAATCTGTGGAACTTGGTGAAGAATTATTTTCAAGTAATTGTGCATCATGTCACTATCTAGGACCTGAAAGTAAAAAGTTAATTGGACCTGGTTTAGGTGATCATACTCTTGAAGAACATTCTACGGAATGGTTGTATTCATGGATTCGAAATTCGGCTGAGCTTATTGCAAGTGGTGATGAAGCTGCTATTGCTGTGTATGAAGAATACAACAAGTCTGCGATGCCAGCCTTTCCTTACTTTTCTGATGAGGATTTAACAAACCTTCTTGCTTATGTAGAAGAGGGTCCAGCTGAAGTTGTTACAGAAGCAGCAGAGGTAGGTGTTAAAGGAGAAACTTCTTCCACATCGAATACCTTGATTATACTAATAGCTGTTTTAGTTATTTTGCTCTTGTTTGCATTTGTTTTAGCTCGCATAAAAAATGTATTAAAAGAGATTAAGGGGCAAGAAACAAGGACCTTACTTCAAAGTGCATTAATCTGGTTGAAACAAACACCAATTGTTATTGCCTTGTTCTGCATATTTATGCTCCTTTATGCTTTAGGTGGAGCATGGGATGGGTTGCTAACCGTAGGTGTTCAGCAAGGCTATCAACCGGAACAACCGATTGCATTCTCTCACAAAATTCATGCCGGCGAAAACGGAATTGACTGTAACTACTGTCACACCGGAGCACGTCATAGTAAAACGTCAGGAGTTCCTTCTGCAAATGTTTGTATGAACTGTCATACCTACATTAACAGCGGTACTCAAACCGGAACGGAAGAGATCTCTAAGATCTACGATGCGATTGGATTTGACCCTGAAACAAGAACTTACATTGAAGGATATGAGCAAAAACCGATTGAATGGGTTCGTATTCATAATCTTCCTGATTTAGCATACTTCAATCACTCTCAGCACGTAGATGTTGCAGGTGTTGAATGTCAAACATGTCATGGGCCTGTCGAAGAGATGGATGTTGTAGAGCAATATGCTCCTTTAACAATGGGTTGGTGTATTGATTGTCATAGAGAAACTAAAGTAGACACTACTAATACTTATTACCATGATCTCAATGAAAATTGGGTTGAGAAGTATCATGGTGAAGACATTTCAGCTGATAAAATCGGTGGTCTGGAATGTGGTAAGTGTCACTACTAATTAGAAAAGGAAATAATCAAGATGGCTACAAAGAAAACATATTTCCAAGGTTTAGGTGAATTAGCGAACAATCCAGAATTGGAGCAGTTGCAACAAAAAGAATTTGCCGAGAAATTACCTACCGAAGCTTTTTTAGGTGATGAAGAAAAATTATCAGAGTCTTCAACTTCGCGTCGTGATTTTTTAAAGTTTTTAGGTTTTAGTACAGCGGCAGCGTCTTTAGCTGCTTGTGAGGCGCCGATCCAAAAAGTAATTCCATTTGTTGTAAAACCTGAAGAAACTATTGCGGGTAATGCAAGCTGGTATGCTTCAAGTTTTTATGATGGTAATGACTTTGCGAGTTTATTGGTAAAGAACCGAGAAGGTCGTCCTATCTTCTTAAAGTCAAATGATTTGACTGACAAAGGTGGGATTTCTGCCCGTGTTCAAGCATCCGTGCTGAACTTGTATGATTCTGCTCGTTTGAAAGATCCTACATCAAACGGTGAAAAAACAACATGGAGTAAGGCTGATACATCTATTGTAAAAGGTTTGAATGCTGCCAAAAGTTCTGGAAAGCAAGTTGTTTTGTTAAGCTCTTCCATTGTATCTCCTTCTACGAAAGCAGTTATCAAAGCATTTGCTTCAAAGTATGGAGCAAAACACGTTACTTACGATGCGCTCTCAGTATCTGCTATGTTAGATGCGAATAAGGATAGCTTTGGCGTAAGAACACTTCCTACCTATCATTTTGATAAGGCAAATGTGGTGGTTTCTTTTGCTGCAGACTTTATTGGTGATTGGTTAGATTCTGGGCACGGTAAAGATTATGCCGCTAAGCGAAATCCGAATGCAAGCCCAATGTCTCGACACTACCAGTTCGAGTCAAACTTGTCTTTAACGGGAGCCAATGCAGATTACAGAACGCCTGTTAAGGCATCCGAACTTGGAGTTGCTCTGGTTACGTTATACAATCTTATTGCTGAAAAAGCGGGAGCCAAACTCGTAACAGCCCCTGTTTCTGATTACAGTACGCAACTGCAAAAAGCAGCTAACGATTTATGGGGTGCTAAAGGAAAGTCTTTGGTTGTAGCTGGAGGTAATGATAAAAACATTCACATCGTTGTTAATGCGATTAATGACTTGTTAGAGAATAACGGTGCAACGATAGACTTCAAAAAGCGATCTTACCTTAAACAAGGTAATGATGCTGATGTTGCTACTTTGTTAAATGACATGAAAGCTGGGAAAGTTGGAGCTTTAATTGCTTACAATGCCAATCCAGTCTACAATCTAGCTGAAGGGGCTTCTTTTGCAGAAGCTTTGTCTAAGGTTGATTTATCCGTTTCTTTTGCTTCAAAGAATGACGAAACGGCTTCTGTTGTGGACTTTGTATGTCCAGATCATAATTATTTAGAAAGTTGGGGCGATGCCAATCCTTACACTGGGGTGTATGCATTGGTACAACCAACAATCAATCCTTTGCATAATACAAGACAAGCGCAAGCTTCTTTGATGTCATGGACAGGTCTTGGAGAGGATTTCTACACGTATGTTAAAAATTATTGGAATAGATACGTTCTAGGTTCTACTTCCTGGAACTCTGCGTTGCATGACGGAGTCTATGTTTCAAAATCTACTGAGAGATCATTGACTCGAAGAGGTTCAATTGTTAATGCGACAAAAGCATTAAACAACCTATCTTCTGATACCATTGATTTGGTATTGTATTCTAAAACGGGTATTGGTTCTGGTGAATATGCTAACAACCCATGGTTGCAAGAACTTCCAGATCCAATTTCAAAAACAACATGGGATAACTACTTAACGGTATCTCCTCGTTTTGCTAAAGATCTAGGTTTAAACAATGAGTATGTTTCGAATGGTGCTTTGAATGGTGATGTTGTTGATTTAACAGTCAACGGTACGACACTTCAGGTTCCGGTTTTGATACAACCTGGTCAAGCCTACAAAACGGTAGGTCTAGCTCTTGGTTACGGTCGTCAAGGTGTTGGTAAAGCTGGAGACGGGGTAGGTGTGAATGCATTTGCCTTAGCTAGCAATTTCAATACAACGCTATCTGACGTTAGCTTATCAAAAGTTGAAGGTGAGGTTCACGAATTTGCATGTACCCAACTTCATCATACCATGATGGGTAGAGATCGTATTGTAAAAGAGACCACACTCGATGCTTACCAAATAGACCCTAGATCTGGTAACGAACAGATGACTTTAGAGACTCACAAAGGAGCTTTAGAGCCTGAAAAAATTACACTTTGGGAAGAACATGACAGAGATGTTCACTGGTGGAACCTATCGATTGACCTAAACGGTTGTACCGGCTGTGGTGCTTGTGTAATCGCTTGTCATTCTGAAAATAATGTACCTGTAGTAGGTAAAGATGAAATTCGTCGTTCTCGTGATATGCACTGGTTGCGTATTGACCGTTACTATTCAAGTGATATGACGGAAGAGAAAGCAGAGGAGGAAGGTATTTCTTCTATTGATAAATTCCTGTCGATGGAAGTAGCTTCTGAAGCGGAGTCTTTAGAGGTCGTATTCCAACCGGTTATGTGTCAGCATTGTAACCACGCACCTTGTGAAACGGTATGTCCAGTAGCTGCAACATCTCACTCAAGAGAAGGATTGAATCACATGACGTATAATCGTTGTGTAGGTACACGTTACTGTGCAAACAACTGTCCTTACAAAGTACGTCGATTCAACTGGTTCAACTATTCAGAAAACGATCAGTTTGACTTCTACATGAATGACGACCTTGGTAAGATGGTGTTGAACCCTGATGTGGTTGTACGTTCACGTGGTGTCATGGAGAAATGTTCTATGTGTATACAAATGCTTCAAAAAGTAAAGTTAGATGCTAAGAAAGACGGCAGAAAACTGCGCGCAGGAGAAGCACAAACCGCATGTTCTATAGCATGTGATACAGGCGCTTTAACTTTTGGTGATGTACTGGATGAAAAATCGGAAGTATACACTGAATCTAAGAGCCCGAGAGCATACCATTTATTGGAAGAGTTAAACACACAACCTTCTGTATGGTATCAAACAAAAGTACGTAACAAAGGATAAAATTTAATTAGATAGACAAATGCATTACGAATCTCCAATTAGAGAGCCACTTATCCTCGAGGATAAGACGTTACACGACATCACAGAAGATGTGGCTCGTCCAATAGAAGGTAAGGCTAACAAATGGTGGTGGGCATTATTCCTATTTGCACTGGCAGCATTTTTATGGGGCGCTGGTTGTTTGGCTTACACAGCTGGAACAGGTATCGGTGTCTGGGGACTTAACAAAACCATCGGTTGGGCATGGGACATTACCAATTTCGTATGGTGGGTAGGTATTGGTCATGCCGGTACTCTTATATCTGCTGTATTGTTGCTGTTCCGACAAAAATGGCGTTTATCAATTAACCGTTCTGCGGAGGCGATGACTATTTTTGCCGTTGTTCAAGCAGGGTTATTCCCGATTTTTCACATGGGTAGACCATGGCTAGCTTACTGGGTTTTGCCTTTGCCAAATAACTTTGGGTCTCTATGGGTTAACTTTAACTCACCACTATTGTGGGACGTATTTGCAATTTCTACCTATTTGACGGTTTCTTTAGTATTCTGGTACATGGGCTTGATTCCTGATTTTGCCATGATTCGTGACAGAGCCGTTAAGCCTTTGGCTAAGAAAATTTACACCATCCTATCCTTTGGTTGGTCTGGTAAAGCAAAACACTGGCAACGTTTCGAAGAGCTTTCTTTAGTGCTTGCTGGTTTAGCTACACCACTTGTACTTTCCGTACACACCATTGTATCGATGGACTTTGCTACTTCCGTGATTCCGGGATGGCATACAACCATTTTCCCTCCTTACTTCGTTGCCGGGGCGATTTTCTCCGGATTTGCCATGGTACAAACATTACTATTGGTCATGCGTAAGGTGGTGCATATGGAAGCATACATTACCATTAAGCACATTGAATACATGAACATTGTGATTATGGTAACCGGGTCTATTGTAGGGGTTGCTTATATCACAGAACTATTTATCGCATGGTATTCGGGCGTAGAATTTGAACAATATGCATTCCTGAATAGAGCAACCGGACCTTACTGGTGGGCCTATTGGGCAATGATGACCTGTAACGTATTCTCTCCACAGTTTATGTGGTCTAAGAAATTGAGAACGAGTATTGGGTTTACCTTCTTTATCTCTATTGTTGTTAATATTGGTATGTGGTTTGAACGTTTTGTAATTATTGTTACTTCTCTTCACAGAGATTACCTTCCATCTTCATGGTCGATGTTCTCTCCAACTTTTGTAGATATCGGAATTTTTGTCGGAACGATAGGATTCTTCTTCGTATTGTTTTTACTGTACGCAAGAACTTTCCCGGTTATCGCTCAGGCAGAATTGAAAACGATTGTGAAATCATCAAGTTCTCAAAGTAAAAATAAGAGTCATGAGTAAAAAAGTAATTTACGGAATCTACGATGATGACGATGTGATCTTGAAAGCGGTAAAAGACATCCGCGGAAAAGGAGTTAACATCGATGAGGTATACTCACCATTCCCTATACATGGTCTAGATCATGCATTAGGTTTGAAACCTACGCGTTTGGCAATCACATCCTTTATATATGGGTGTACAGGTTTGTCGCTTGGTATGTTGATGATGTGGTACATGATGATTCAAGATTGGCCAATGATTATTGGAGGAAAACCAAACTTTACTTTTGTAGAGAACCTACCTGCATTCATCCCTATTGGATTTGAATTGACTGTATTTTTCGCAGCCCATTTAATGGTACTAACCTATTTAATACGCTGTAAATTATATCCTGGTTCTAGTGAAACTAGTCCAGATCCAAGAACTACCGATGATATGTTCTTAATGGAAATTGAGGCCCATGGAAATGAGGCTGAGATTATCGCCTTGATCAAAGAGACAGGAGCGGTAGAAGTGAAAGAAGAAAAAATCGCCTAACCGATCTATACCATGAAAAAAGTAAACAAGATCGCATCTTTAACTATAGCAACAGTAATGGCTACTTTGGTACTGCAATCCTGTGGTGCTGATGGAAATCATCCTGGCTATGAGTTCATGCCAAACATGTATCGTTCGGCATCTTATGACACCTATACAGAGAATCCAATTTTTGAAAATGGAATCACCTCTCAGTTACCTGTTCAAGGGACAATCCCTAGAGGCTTTGTACCCTTTGAATATGAAAACACACTAGAGGATTACCTTAAGGCCGGTCGTGCATTAAAGAATCCAATTGCTTTGGATGATAAGGTACTTGATGAGGGAAAACAACTATACCAAATGTTCTGTCAGCACTGCCACGGAACTAATGGTGATGGAAAAGGTTCCATCAATCATCCTGTATACGGTGGAGTTCCGTCTTACAGTGACGATATAGCACCACGAAGAACAGGGTCTTCTATGAGCGAGCTTAAGAGTGGTCATATTTTCCACGCACTTACTTATGGTTTAAATGCCATGGGACCACATGCGAGTCAATTAAGCAAAGAAGAACGTTGGAAGATTGTACATTACGTGCATGAACTACAAAAAGGATCTAATTAATAACCTTAACAAGAAAGCGAACCATGTATACGGTTACAAAAAATACAAAGCTCATTTCCTTGGTATTAATGCTTACAGGTGTTTTTGCCCTAGGCTATGGCTTTATTAAGGGAGCAGGCCATCATACGGACGAAGAAATTACACATCAAGTAAAGGCTTTTGCTGATGATGTTCAGTCAGAAGTTTCAGACGATACGAATGACTCAGATCAAGCGCCTTATGTGTCTTTATTTCAGAAAATAGAAGAAGAGCTTCACGTACACTTTTCTCAAGAAGAAATTTACGAAGCTCAGGATGTAAATGATGTGGTTCATGCTACGATCCATGCATTACACGCCAAAGGTCAAAGACCCTGGTCTAGCTTATTGGTTGCTGCCATCTTCTTCTTAGGAGTTTCATTGTTATCCCTATTTTTCTTAGCGCTTCAATATGTAGCTGAGGTAGGGTGGTCTGTCGTTCTAAAGAGAGTATTGATGGCTGTTGGAACTTTTCTGCCCTATGTAGCGGTAGTTATATTTATCATCATCTTAACGGCCGGCTTCCACTTATTTGGGAATCACACTTACCACTGGATGGCCGAAGGTATTATGAACCCAGAAAGTGCAAACTACGATGCCATCATTGCAGGTAAAGAAGGGTATCTTAATTTCGGGTTCTTCTTTGTGAGAGCTTTGATCTACTTTGCAGGATGGTTCTGGGCACTTAAGAAGTTAATAAGCTTATCCCTTCAAGAAGATATTGATGGCGGTGTTGGCTATTACGCAGCGAGTAAGAAGGTATCAGCTATTTTCCTGGTTTTCTTTGCTGTTACCTCCTCCATGTTAGCTTGGGACTGGATCATGTCTATTGACACACACTGGTTCTCTACACTATTCGGATGGTATGTATTCGCGAGTATGTTTGTAACGGCTTTGGTTGTTATATTTATGCTTGTTGTGCATCTAAAAAATCAAGGACAACTACAACTTGTTAACGATAGCCATATTCATGATTTAGGGAAATTTATTTTTGCCTTCAGTATTTTCTGGACGTACCTGTGGTTCTCTCAGTTTATGTTGATCTGGTACGCAAATATTCCTGAGGAGGTAACATATTACATTGCCCGTTTTGACGAGTACAAAGTGCCATTTATTACTGCTTTAGTCTTGAACTTTGCCGTGCCTATTGTAATGCTTATGAGTCGCGATTCTAAAAGAGTTCCGGGCATTGTACTTACGATTGGATCTATTGTACTTGTAGGTCATTACTTAGACTTCTTTGTGATGATTATGCCAGGTACTGTGGGTAGCCACTGGCACATAGGTTTTGTTGAGATAGGGACTTTCCTTGGTTTTGCTGGTTTATTCATTAGAGTGGTTACCAAGAAGTTAGCAAGTATGGAGCTTACGCCTAAAAACCATCCAATGCTTAAGGAGAGTAAGCACTTCCATATTTAAAAGATCATACACAACATTACAAAAAAATAGCTTGGATTTTCCAAGCTATTTTTTTGCCTTTAATTTGTTTGTAGTGATGATTACAACAAATAACCATTCAATTTTTAAACAAATTATATAGAAATATAAAAGCCACTCAGTAGAGTGGCTTTTTTTAATCCCCCCCAGGATTAAGAAACGTTGTTTATACTATTACAACGCGATAACTTTGCCAAATATTCTATGAACCATTAAAATAACAAATCATTAACAATTACTCACGATTAGATTTTCATCGGCACCTCCATCAAGAGGATTTTAGAGTTTTCCCCTGCTTGAATAGCTATAGAATTTGTGTTCCAGATACCGAAACCATCTCTTTTCTCAAGGCTTTGGCTTTCTATTTGAGCTTTCCCTTCGATAATAAAAGCATAGATTCCGTTTTCAGACGAATGAGTTTTATAATTTACCTTCTTTTTAAAATCAAATTCACCGATATGAAACCAAGCATTTTGATGAATCCACACCCCCTGATCCCCTTGATAAGGGGAGAGTATTTGATAAAATTCGTTTTTTGTTTCAACTTCTCTAATTGGAATTTGCTGGTAGCGTGGTTCTACATTTTGCTTATTGGCAAAAAGCCATATTTGAAGAAGTTTTAAATCATCGTTTTCATCTGCATTAAATTCACTGTGAACGACACCTTTACCGGCACTCATTACTTGTACATCACCATGAGCTATGACGCTGCTATTGCCCATATTGTCTTTGTGCTTGATGCTTCCTTCTAAAGGAATGGTAATGATTTCCATGTTATTGTGGGGATGCGGATTGAATCCTTTACCCCCAGATATCGTATCGTCATTAAGTACTCGAAGCACTCCAAAATTCATGCGATCTGGGTTTTGGTAGTTGGCAAAACTAAAGGTGTGGTTTACTTTCAACCAATCATGATCTGCACTACCTCTGGTGTTTGCTTTATGTAAAACGGTATTCATGGTCTTTACATTTGAGTTTGGCATGTGATTGTAGCCTAAATGATTTTCAGAGGAGGCCTTTTTTTCTACACGATAGGTCTCAGACTCTGCTTTCAAAACAGAGGGAACCAGCATCGCCATGAGGGATGAAATAAAGCCTTTTTTTATAAAATCTTCTCTCTTCATATGCTTTTCGTTTAGTCCACTAGGGGGCAATAAAGGAATTAAAAGTTAAGATCGATAATCAATTCGAACTCATCATAAATCATTTTATCACCCAATGATTTGAAAACACTACCTGATCCGTACTCTATTCCAAATTTAGTTCGGTCTATCTTCATTGATGATGTTGCTTTTTTCCCGTATAATGAAGTGACAAATTCAATCTTTTCAGTCTTCCCTTTGATACTTAGGTCTGCCTTAACACTGTAGGATGTTGCATTGATTTTAGATGCCTTGGTGATGCTTAAAGTAGATTCTTTGTGTTTGTCGGTGTCAAAAAAGTCATCAGATTTTAAGTGTTCCTCTAGTTTAGATTTATATACACCAGTAAGATCTGTACACGTTAAACTCGTCATGTCAACGGTGAAATTCCCGCCAACGAGTTCATCCTCTTCAAAAATTAAAGTCCCTGAGTCTAATGAGATGACTCCTTCGTGAGCTCCAGTTACTTTGAAGCCTTTCCATACGATTTTCGCATCTTTTACTTTAACCTCTCCGTCAAGCGTATTAGCAAAACTCTGAAATGAAAGAAAAGTCAATCCAATCAGAACTGCGGAAATAATTTTTTGCACGTAGTTTTTTCGATTTGCTTCTGCATGTGATCCATCGCAATTACCATTTGGATCTTTTGTTTTACCGCATGCACATTTTCCTGATTTTAAATTTTTCATGATCTGTTTTGTTTTTAGTTTTTATCTATTAGTTTTGCAAAGTAACTAATAATAGTTTTAAATAGTTACTGTTACAATAAAGTAACTAGTAAAAACTAGTAAGGTTAAAGTAACTGATGTAAAACCTTAATACACATAAAAATGGTTTGTCCTGTAAGTATCTTTACTGAAAAGCTTGGCGGTAAGTGGAAGCTAGAGATTATTTATCATCTGAGAAATAAGACCCTTCGCTTTGGTCAGTTGGCCACTATTATTGACGGTATATCAAGAAAAGTGTTAACGGATCATTTGAAAGAAATGGAGAAGGATCAACTGATTTTTAGAAAATCCTATAATGAAACACCTCCTAGAGTAGAATATTCTTTGACCCCTGCAGCGAAGGATTTAGACCCTTTGTTAGGAAAATTAGGTGAGTGGGTACACAAGCATTATATACCTGAAAACGTATAGGATTGATTTATGAGTCCAAAAAAAATCCCCTCGTTACAGAAGGGATTTCTTTACTATTTAAATCTTAGTTTAGAAAGGTAAGTCATCTTCAGGACTTGCTGGAGCAACAGGCTCTGCAGGAGGCATGTCTGTTGGCGCTTGCATAGCCTCAACTTTTTGAATTCTCCAAGCATCTAAAGTGTTAAACACTCTAATCTCAGCTGATGGGTCTTTTTGCCACTCTCTACCACGTAAATTGAAGAAAACTTCAACTTTATCTCCGGTGCTAAATTGGTCAATTAAATTGGTTTTGTCTTGCACCAACTGAAACATCAGTACTTGAGGGTATTGCTCTTCAGTTTCAATGACAAATTCTCTTTTCTTAAAGCGGTCGCTGATGACTTGTTCGTCATGAATACGCTTTACTTTTCCTTCTACAGATAAGTTACTCATTTTATACGCGGTTTAGTTTATCGATTAATAATGTAGACCATGCTTCCACTATTTTGTTTTTTTCTAGAAGTGCTTTGGCATGATAGTGTAATTCTTCTCTAGCTTCTTCATCATCGGTTGTGGTGTGAAGAATGTGTTCGATGTCTGTGTTGTCTTTGTATTTATTGACATCTTCTGTTGTGGGTAGTTTCTCAACGCCTGCTAATTTTGCCAAATCGTTTCCTGATAAGATAAAACTGTTGAGGATACGTTTAGGGAGTCCATCGAAACCGATTCCTTTTTTACCTCCAGGTTTTTCCACTTCAAAAATGGAATCTCCTGATGCTCTGCAGTACCAGTTTCCACCCATTCGACCTACGAGATCAATTTTGTGTGGATCAATTTGTTTGTTTGCATCAAGAACCTGTTCGGAGATATGCATTTTTACGATCTCACAAATCACCAAATTCCCTGCGCCCCCTTCTTCACCCATAGAAACAATGTCTTTGACAATACATTCCAACTGAACTGGAGATTCTTTCACCCTGAAGGGTTTCACCATATCCGATGGAATCGGCGTAAAGCCGCTTTTGGTGAACTCACTCACTCCTTTGCTAAATTCAGCACTGGAAAGAGACATTTGTTCAACGATATTATAGGACACCAGGTTAATGACAACTTCTTTAGTTTCAGAAGCATTTTCTAGTGTGTGTTTAACCCCATTATCTCGTGATCTGCGTGCTGGGGAAAAAATGGCTATTGGCGGGTTTGCGCTAAAGATGTTAAAAAACGAGAAAGGGCTTAAATTGGGCCTCTCATTTTCGTCGATAGTACTGGCCAAAGCAATAGGTCGAGGTCCTACGGAGCCCATTAAATATCCGTGTAATTCTTTGGTGTTTAGTTCTTTTGGGTTTATTGTAAGCATAAGGTCTTTATGTAGTAAACAAATGTAGGTATTTGGGGCTTGTTGTGCAATATGAAAAAAAGAATAAAACTGTTTTTTTCATTGCCCAAGATGAAAATAGTTATAAATTTGCAACCGCATGAGTAAAAAAGGGCTTATGTGGTTTACCGGCGGATATGGTGGAATTGGTAGACACGCTAGATTTAGGATCTAGTGCCGTGAGGTGTGTGGGTTCGACTCCCTCTATCCGCACTAAGCTCACTTTTTTAAAGTGAGCTTTTTTATGTGAATTATTTTGCGACTATTTTAAGTCTAAGGAGTTTGTTTTTAACGACTTATACATTATTAAAGTAGTTTTAGTCGATTAAATAGTTCCTATGTTTAACAAAAGAGTATGAATAAGTAGTTTTATCTAGCAGATGGTAGTTGCTTGTATACCTACTCTGGTCAGAAAATTGATTTTCTGGAAATTCGTTGAAAATGAAAGTTTTTAAATTTGGTGGTGCTTCTGTAAAAGATGCGGAGAGTGTAAAGAATGTTGCAAGAATCCTTACAAAGTACAAGGATGACAAACCTTTAGTGGTAATTTCTGCCATGGGTAAAATGACGAATGCACTTGAGGAAGTAGCACGCGCATTTTACTTAAAACAAGACGATGTTTCAGATAAATTGAATTTTGTTAAAGACTTTCACAGCGATTTTTTGAAAGAGTTGTTTGAAGAGAATCATCCTGTTTTTGACATTGTTTCGAATTTGTTGGTAGAAATTGAGTGGGCTCTTGAAAATGAACCTCGACCAGATTATCCTTTTGAATACGATCAAATCGTTTCTGTTGGAGAGCTCCTATCAACGACCATTGTAAGTGCCTATCTCAAAGAAATAGGAATTGATAACGACTGGTTGGATGCTAGAGATGTTGTAAAGACTGATAATAAACATCAATCTGCAATCATCAATTGGGAGCTTACAACTTCATGCATTAAAGAAAAAGTAAACACAAATCGTCTTACCATTACTCAGGGGTTCATCGGTTGTACTTCTGAAAACTTCACAACAACCCTAGGTAGAGAGGGCTCGGACTACAGTGCGGCGATTTTTGCTACGGTTCTGGAAGCAAAAAAATTGGTTATTTGGAAAGATGTAATTGGAGTTTTACATGCGGATCCTCGTTATTTTGAAGATGCTAGAAAAGTAGAGAAACTCTCGTTCCAAGAAGCTATTGAGTTGGCTTTTTATGGAGCTTCAGTCATTCATCCGAAGACCTTACAACCGCTTAAACGAAATCGCATTCCTTTACAAGTGCGTTCTTTTATTGACTTGGAACAGAAAGGAACCTGGATTGCAGAAGATGAAGCTACTTTCCCAGAGACCTCCTTCTATATTTTAAAGAAAAAACAGACCTTATTATCCATTTCAGCTAGTGATCTAGACTTTATTGTTGAGAACCACTTATCCTCTGCTTTTTTAACTTTAGCGAAATATAATGCCAAAGTGAATCTGGTACAAAATTCCGCTGTATCCTGTTATTTTGCTCTGGATGTAGATGATTTACAAATTGACGCTCTTGTAGAAGAACTTTCGAAAGACTTCAAAGTAAAGTGTGTACGAGATTTAGATCTCATGACGGTTAGACACTACAAAAATGAAGAAGTTGACAAAATTCTAGAAGGTAAAGACGTCCTGTTAACCCAAAAGAATATGACAACAATTCAGGTGTTACATAAGTAGGACACCTCTTCGTTTGTTTTTGTTAAGCTTTAGCTAGGGTAATTACAGAGCAGTCACAAATGATTTTTTTTTGAATGGTCTTTATACAGGCTTCCAGGGTTGCTCCTGTTGTGAAGACATCATCTACCAAGAGTAGGTGTTTGTTTTTCAGAGCTTCTTCGTTAGTGATTTCAAAAGCATTTTCTACATTTTCCCAACGCTCTAATCTGTTTTTGTGCGTTTGACTTTCTGTGTATTTTTTGCGTAGTAAATGATCATACCTAATGGGAATACTTGTTTTATTTTGTATGCCTTGAGCAATCAGATGGCATTGGTTAAAGCCACGAGTTTTCATTTTTTTTTCATGTAAGGGAACAGGAATAATGCAATCTATTTTTTCGAAAAAAGGTTTTCCTAATTTGATTGACAAATGCTCCGCTAAGAAAATAGCAAGCCTTTTTCGTTTGTGATATTTCACCGCATGAATTGCCTTTTGCATGCTTTCATGTTTATTGAAGTCGTTTAAAAAGGCCGCAGAAATTACTTTTACCCTTCCTCTCAATGCCTTTTTAAGTTCAGAACAATTTGGTTGTGACTTAAAGATGAGTTTATTTTCACAAGCTAAACACAATTCATCTTTGGGGTCAATAAGAGGACCTGAACAAGCACCGCAATATTTTGGGAAGAATAAATGAACTAGGTCATTTAGTAGCATTATAAGATATTATTAATTATTGAATTGTAATTTTAGTATTGCATACCTGCACCCGGAATTGCATCAATAAGTTTTTGGGTATACTTAGACTTTGCCTTTTTAAATAAATCTTCGGGGAATCCTTCTTCTTCGATGATTCCGTTATTTAGAACAACGATACGATCACAAAAATGCTTTACCACGCTCAAGTCGTGAGAGATGAATATATAACTTAAAGAAAAGACTTCTTTCAACTCGTTTAATAAATTTAGCACTTGCGCCTGTACAGAAACATCCAAAGCAGAAACAGACTCGTCACAGATGAGAATTTCAGGCTCTAAGGCCAATGCTCTCGCAATACCTATTCTTTGTTTTTGGCCGCCTGAAAACTCATGAGGATAGCGATTGAAATGTTCGGCCTTAAGACCTGTTTTTTCAAGTAGTTCAATAGCTTTTTCTTTTCTTTCGACAAGATCAGCTCCGATTTGGTGTACCTTCATCACCTCCACTAAGATATCGCCAATTCGCATTTTGGGATTTAGTGCACTTGCAGGGTCTTGAAAGATCATTTGAATCTTTTTTCTGTATCTCAATGGGTTCTCTGAAAGAAGTTTACTGACTTCTGCCCCTTGGTATAAGATACTTCCTGAACTTTGTTTCTCGAGTTGAATGATGCATTTGCTGAGTGTACTCTTCCCGCAGCCAGACTCTCCCACCACGCCTAAACTCTCGCCCTTAAATAATTTTAGACTTACAGCATCTAGGGCTTTAATCTGAGTCCCCCGACTCAAGAAGCCCCTGTCTTCATATACTTTTGTAAGCTTCTCTACTTTCAAAAGAGGTTCTTTCGTATAAAAAGGAGCTCTTCTTTGTTGAACCTCTTCAAGGCTCAATTCATTTTGATCGTAAAAGGTCTTTAAATCAAACTCAGGGTCGTCAATAAAATCATTGACCGTGGTTAAGCTTTTAAGATTTTTGTGGATGTCTGGTTTGCAGGCCAAAAGAGCTCTGGTATAGGGATGTTCTGGATTCTTAAAAAGCTCCTTTTTGATTTTATTTTCAACTATTTCTCCCTCTTTCATGACGGCAACTTGATCTGCTACTTCTCTTACCAATTCTATATCATGACTGATGAATAGACAGGCCATTTGGTGTTTTTTCTGCAGTTTGTTTATAAGCTCTAAAACTTCTTTCTGTACCGTCACATCCAATGCTGTGGTCGGTTCATCCGCAATGAGAATTTTTGGTTCACAAGATAAAGCCATAGCTATCATAACCCTTTGTTTTTGGCCTCCGGAAAGTTGATGAGGGTAGGAGGTGTATATACGCTCTGGGTCTGGAAGCTCAACAGATTCAAACCATTCCAAACAACGTTTTTTAATGGCTTTAGATTTTAAACTTAGATGGGTTTGTATGGCTTCAAAAACTTGCTTTCCACATGTCATGGAAGGATTTAGAGCCGTCATGGGTTCCTGAAAAATCATGGCGATTTCCTTTGTTCGGAACGCTTGCATTTCTTTTTCAGACAAGTTGTGAATCGCAATTTTTTCATTGTCCTTATGGTACCAAATTTCACCGTTGTCAAGGTGCGATTTCAAATTTGGAATTAATTGCATACTCGCCAGGCTGGTTAGGGATTTTCCAGAACCCGACTCACCTACCAAGGCTAACATTTCTCCTTTTTGCAGCGACAAGTCTACCGAGTGTAATACTTGGCTGCGTTGTTGTCCTTCTCCAAAGGACAAAGACAGGTTTTTAATATGTAGCAGGACTTCGCTGATGGCTTTGCGTTTAGGTCTGGAAGTTAAAGATTATATGTTGGAATCTAAAAAAATAGAATAACGACCCATTATTCTGATACAATTATTCAAAACTGAATGAAACTTGCTCGTCTTTGATGAGTTTATCATTTCTGAATTTCATGAATATTTGTGCGGTAGCTAAAACATCTTTTTCGCAATATTTAGCGATTCGTTTTAGGTCATTTTGCTCCCAGTAAACGGAGCTTACCTGACTTCCATCGATATCGTCTTTTGGCGTCGGAATGTCTAAGATGGCACATAATAACTTTATGGAGGTGTAGTGTTTGTAGTCGCCAAATTTCCATAATTCCATGGTGTCTAAATGTTGTATTTCCCAAGGTTTCTTTCCAGCAATTTGCAGTATTGAGGGTAGGGGAATTCCATGGATAATCATCCGTCGACAGATGTAGGGAAAGTCGAACTCTTTGGCATTATGACCACATAAAACCTGCTGCTTATGATTGAAATATTTACCATTGAGCATCTCTGCAAATTCACCCAATACGATAGCCTCATCGTGGTTGTAAAAGGAACGCAGTCGGAAATTTTTCATACCATCTGCATAATGAACAAACCCTACTGATATGCATACAATTTTTCCAAATTCAGCTAGAATTCCAGCTCTCTCAGTATAATAGTCTTTGGGGGTGACTTCCTCTTTGCGCTGCCATTTGGTTTTTTCTCCCCAAAGGGTTTGCATGTTTTCGGTAAGTTCCTCGTAGGTTGCTTCTCCGCTAACGGTTTCTATATCAAGAAAAAGGATGTTTTGTATATCTATAGTATTCATAGCCTAATATTTTATTTTAAGCTAATTTGGGCATTTTTATTGAGAAAGTTCAAGTTATGTCTTTAAACATCATATTGTTCGATTATTTTTTCAATGTAGTAGATGAGGTCTTTGTGTTGGTCATTATATTTTCCCTCTTCTTTGTGACCCAATCGCACTGCAACGAGGTTTAATTCTGGGATGTTAATTACGTATTGTCCGTTGATGCCTATCATGCAAAATACGGGGTATTTGTATTCTGTATTATAAAGCCACCATGAATACCCATATTGTTCGTTAAGACCCGATTTTAGCGATGCTGCCACATAGGAACTATCTACAATTTGTTGCCCTTTCCATTTGCCATTATTTAGGTATAGATGACCAAACCGAGCAAAGTCTAATGCATTTGAATTGAAGCAACAATAGGCTTTTTCGGTGCCATTTTCTTGATCTAGCATCCATTCGGCATCATCGGTAGCCTGAAGAGGTTTCCATAGCTTTTCAGATGCATATTCACTTAAGCTTACTCCTGTTGCACGCTCCAAGAGAATGCCTAATACTTGGGTGTTTCCACTCTGATAGTTCCATTTGGTTCCGGGCTTCTCTGTAAAATTAATCTCAAACATCAGGTCTTTTAATCTTTCAGTGAAGTATGCTTCTGCAGTAATTCCTAAAGGGTTTACGTACCCTTCGTCCCAATCCATGCCTGAGTTCATGCTTAGCAGGTGTTCAATCGTTACTTCGGAGTTGTAAGGATATTTCTTGTTCTTATATTCGGGTATGAAATCAATAACCTTTTGATGGATACTGTCTATTGCTCCTTCCTCAACAGCAATCCCTATGAGGATACTAACAATACTTTTTCCAGCAGAAAAGGAATTGGTTCTGGATTTTTTTGAACCGACTCCCCAATATTCTTCATAGCGAATACTGTCATCTTGTATAACGGTAAAGGCAATGGATTCATTTTCTTCAAGTTTTGCTCTAAAATCCTTACTGAGTTGTTTTTTATTGTAGTCTACTCCTTTAGGCCATTGCACACCGTTTAGAGATTCTATTGTGCGCGTGTAAAAAAAATCAATATCCTGTATCGTTGCCGAGGTGTTTCCATGCATATATCCAAAGTCTATAACTTTATACATATAGGTTTTGCCACTCAGAAGAATATATGCATTGAAGGATATTATAATGAGTAGTACTGCTTTAAAAAGGGGGGCTACATATTTCATGTTTGGACTCTTAATTTTGACGATGATGTTTGGCTTTTCAGAGATTTATTCATTCATCTCAATTAGGGAGGGGTAAGAACAATTTACGAAAAAAACAGATGAATTCAAAATGTCAAAGTCGATCTAAATAGCTTTTGACATTTAAATTAATTTCATCTCAAAAAGCTGTTCTAGGTACTTTTTCATCTTTTTTTGTACCTCATGCATTTCTACCGGATGACCCAATTCTTTTTCCAGTGATGTTACTGCCTTATCGGAAATACCACAAGGAATGATATTGTTGAAGTAATTAAGGTCAGAGTTTATATTAAACGCAAATCCATGCATGGTTACCCATCTGCTTGAGCGTACACCGAGAGCGCAAATTTTTCGGGCTTTGGGATTGTTCCAGTCCAACCAAACGCCTGTAGAACCTTCTATTCTTCCTCCTTCAATGCCGTACTCGGCTAGGGTAAGAATCACAGCTTCTTCCAGGTAACGCAAATATTTATGAATGTCTGTGAAGAAGTTGTCTAAATCAAAAATAGGATAGCCAACCAGTTGTCCTGGCCCGTGATAGGTGATGTCGCCTCCCCGGTTTATTTTATAGAATCGTGCGCCTTTAGTGGCCAATTGAGCCTCGTTTACCAGTAGGTTTGATTGTTGACCGCTTTTCCCTAGCGTAAAAACATGGGGATGTTCACAAAAAATAAGCTTGCTCTGGGTTTCCTCCAAAGCAAGCTTTTCTTTTTCACGTTTTCTGTTGGCTCGTTTTACATCAATAATGGCTTGGAACAATTCTTCTTGGTAGTCCCAAGCTTCTTTGTAGTCAATAAGACCCAGATTGATGTATTTTACGTTTTGCATTCTTAGGATTGATACAAAATTACACCAACAACGTTTTTAACAATAAACGATGTCGTGCTGGCAGCGAATTTCTATTGGAACTTCGCTAGCTCTCCTTTAAGGTAGTTAATCACATCGATTTCTTCGACAACAACCCCATTTCTTTTGGATAGATTGAAAGTTGCGTGATCACCTACATTGATTAGATAAAATGTTTTTTCGTACATCGTTTCTCCTTTCGACCAGTATTCCATAACTGATGAGGTGTATTTTGAAACGACTTCGTTGTTGATTTCAACACGCTTTTGGTTGCGTTTGTGATCACTTTCGTTACGGAAGAAGATAACCGCTAAATCTTCATTTTTAGTTCTCCAACCTACCAACTCGTTGTGGTTCATTTCTGGAATGATGTTGTGCCAGCTCACCATTTTTGAGTTTTCGGCCAACTGTTGTGTAAATCGAACAGCCATACCTTGGTATCCATCACAAGCGTATACTACAGGGATTTTACCGTACAAATGGTCTGTAATTTTTTCTGCGTCTGCCTGAATCTCTTCTTGAAGGCTGTCGACTAATGCTGCAGAGTTGTTTAGTTCAGCTTTGAAGCCATCGCTAATCAATCCGTAGTGGTTTAAAACATATAGAAGTTGGGTGATAGAATACCCCATCATAGCTCTTGGAGAGTCACCAGAAGGTAACTGAATGTAATTTAGACTGTTTTCTTTAGCCAACTCGATTAACTGTCCACCAGAACTTACACAAGCAATTTCAGCATTTTTAGCTTTAGCTTTGTGAAAAGCTTCAATGGTTTCTTCAGTATTTCCAGAAAAAGAAGAACAGATAACCAAGGTGTTTTCATTGATGTATCCTGGTAAATCATATCCTTTGTTGGTAGCTACTGGAACAGAACATTCCTCGGCAGTAAGTTCAGATACGATTGTACCCCCGATTCCAGAACCTCCAAGACCCGTAATTAAAACACTTTCAATTTTTTTAGTGTTTTCTTTCAATGTAGTTTTGGCTCCAATTTCTAGAGCATGTCTTAGTTGGTCTCCAAATCCAGTAATCAAATCTTTCATGATATTTTACGCTTAAGTTAGTCTGTTTTTACAGGCTGTAAAGAAACGATTTATCTTTCAAAAGTTTGGTATATTTGTCCAAATTTTAAGCCATGAGTATACAGTTATCAGAACAGGAGTCGGTCCGTAGAGAATCACTTAAAAAACTAAGAGATTTAGGGATTGAGCCTTATCCCGCAGCCGCCTTTAACGTGAGTGCTTACACCAAAGATTGTAAGGAAAATTTCGTTGAAGCAAAAAAGGTCTGTTTGGCAGGGCGCCTGATGAGTCGTCGAATTATGGGTAAGGCATCTTTTGCTGAATTGCAGGATGCTGAGGGACGCTTGCAATTGTACTTCAATCGTGATGAAATATGTTCAGGCGAAGACAAGACGCTTTACAATGAGGTTTTTAAGAAGTTACTCGACATGGGTGACTTCATCGGTGTTGAAGGTGAGTTGTTTAAAACTCAGGTTGGAGAAATTTCTTTGCTGGTTAAGAATTTTACACTGCTATCTAAGTCTTTAAAACCTCTTCCTATTGTTAAAACCGATGATGATGGTAAGGTCTATGATGCATTTACCGATCCAGAACTTCGATACCGACAACGCTATGTTGATTTGGTGGTTAATGAGGGTGTTAAAGAGACTTTCATCAAACGCACGAAGATCATCAACAGCATGCGGGCGTTCTTTAACGAAAAAGATTATTTAGAAGTTGAAACACCGATTCTTCAGCCGATTCCAGGTGGCGCATCGGCACGTCCTTTCATATCTCACCACAATGCTCTTGATATTCCTTTGTATTTGAGAATTGCTAACGAATTGTATCTGAAAAGATTAATTGTAGGCGGTTTCGACGGGGTGTATGAGTTTGCTAAAGATTTTCGTAACGAAGGAATGGATCGCACACACAATCCGGAATTTACCGTAATGGAAATTTATGTAGCCTACAAGGATTACAATTGGATGATGGATTTTACTGAGCAAATGATTCAGCGTGTCGCGATGGATGTGAATGGGGAAACCGATATTGTTGTAGGGGACACACAAATCAGTTTTAAAACACCTTTTGCTCGTGTAACAATGATCGATGCGATTAAGGAGCACACAGGAATTGATGTTTCCGGTATGGATGAAAGTCAATTGAGAGAGGCTTGTAGAAGTCTAGGTATTGAGATTGACGATTCTATGGGTAAAGGAAAGCTTATTGATGAGATTTTTGGTGAAAAATGTGAACCGCACTACATTCAACCTACATTCATTACCGATTATCCAAAAGAAATGTCACCACTATGTAAGGTGCATAGAGATAACCCTGAATTAACAGAGCGTTTTGAACTTATGGTAAATGGTAAAGAAATTGCCAATGCCTATTCCGAGTTGAATGATCCTATCGATCAACGTGAGCGTTTTGAAGAACAATTGGCCTTGTCTGCTAAAGGAGACGATGAAGCCATGTTTATCGATCAAGATTTCCTCCGTGCTCTTGAATATGGGATGCCTCCAACTTCGGGTATGGGAATAGGAATTGATCGTTTAACGATGTTGTTGACCAATCAGTCTTCCATTCAGGAAGTCTTGTTTTTCCCTCAGATGAGACCCGAAAAATTTGACACGAAAGCTACCTTGGATTTAAAGGAGCACGAGAAAGTTATTTTTGATATTCTCAGTGAACGAAAATCTATTGATTTGAATGAGCTTAAGGAGCTTGCTCAGTTGAGTAATAAAAAGTGGGATAAAGGAATGAAGACTTTGGGGAAATTAGGGCTCACCAAAGCAACGAAAACCGAAGAAGGGATTACTATCGATCTCTTAGAAAACTAAAAAAGAAAAAAGCCACTTAAATGAGTGGCTTTTTCTTTTTGAATTATTTCGTTTCGTGTTGAATTTTGATTGATTCTACGTGAATGGCTTTAAAGATTTCAGAAATAAATTCCTTGTTTAAACCTTTTTTATTCGCTTCGTCAACCATTGAGGTTAAGATTTCTTCCCATCTAGAGCTTTGTAGAATGGCAACGTTCTCCTCGCGCTTCAGAGCGCCTATGAGTTCTGAAATATCCATTCGGTTTTTTAACAATCCAACTAATTTATTGTCTAGGATGTCTAAGTCACTTCTGTAGATGTCCAATTTTTGTTGGAATGTTTCTTTTGAACTGCTTTCCTTACGAATGACAAGCTCTTCGGTAATTTCACTTAGCCTTCCTGGAGTAATTTGTTGTTTTGCATCACTCCACGCATTATCTGGGTCAATATGCGTTTCAATCATGAAACCGTCATAGTTCAAGTCTAATGCCGTTTGAGTTACATCTAATATGGTATCTCTACGTCCACAGATGTGAGAAGGGTCTAAGATGAGTGGAAGGTCTGGAAACTCCTTTTTCAATTCAATCGCAATTTGCCATTTTGGTTTGTTACGGTAGTTTAGAGATTTGTAAGATGAGAAACCTCTGTGAATGACACCCAGTTGAGAGATACCAGCTGCTTTGATACGCTCTACACCTCCAAGCCACAAGGCTAAATCAGGATTCACAGGGTTTTTAACCAATACGGGTTTGTCAACTCCTTTTAGAGCATCTGCTATTTCTTGAACCGCAAATGGGTTTACCGTAGT
>ERZ1047985.658-NODE-658-length-26025-cov-8.261687_pt1 | contig 26025 bp, 26 predicted proteins | sample MGYA00383097_ERZ1047985 | MGnify/ENA primary metagenome ERZ1047985 (study PRJEB29581, sample SAMEA5548367) | metagenome | biome: marine; feature: coastal; material: water | depth 50 m | study: Short-term variability in the microbial, nano- and picoplankton...
CGTCCGCAACACCATCCCGGTTAAAGAAATCCTGCGCCTCGGCGAAGGGCATGTAAACGCGTGTCCGGTCAATATCATAGCGCCCAGCCGTGAAAATGTAGGTCACGAGGTACGATTTGATCCGCGGACTGGTGCCAAACGGTGTTTTCATTCCATCCGGCGAAATAATCTTGATGCGGTCGCCAACCCCCAACGCGAGCTCACGCGCGACACCGGATCCAATGGCCAACCCGTTTTCGAATTCTGCAATCGACCCTTTTGACGTTTCAGGATTGGCTACACGCTTGAGCGTCATCAGATCGGCGGTGGATATTCCATAAACCTGCACCCCGGCAGCGCCATTTTGTGAGCTTACCATGACTTCGCCGCGTACAAGCGGCGCGACACGCGTCACTCCCGGAACCTGTGCTATGGCCAACGCGCGTTCAGCATAGTCTGACATTGTGCGCGTCGACACGCCATTCGCATCAATTTCGACGGTATTGTAAACGGTCACGTGGGCATTCGCCCCCAAGATCGTATCAACAAACTCGGCCCGAAAGCCTGAACGCACAGCAAGGGTGGCAATAAGCGCAAAGACAGCCAAAGCGACACCAATCAGGCTGATCCATGTCATGATGGTCACGCCACCTTCGGCCTTGCGTGCACGCAGATAGCGCCATGCTATCGTCCATTCATAGGCAGAAAACGGTGTAGGATTGGCCATGTACGCTCGCGTCAAAGTTTTGCCGGAACCTGCGATGAATGCCCCGATAGGTCAAGAAAAGACCACGGCCAACGGCGGTGATTCGCCACAAAATAGAGAAATCTTGACCATCGCTGCGCGGCTAAGTCTTTGAATACTCAACAATTGGTCCGGTATTTTGGTCTTTGTGTACAAATTATTTGACACGGTGGATAATATTCGACATGTTGTGTCTAAAATTTTTAACATCACGTCGACTTAAAGCGACACGAGGAATGAAAAACATGTCACACGAAGAAAAAAACACGTTGCTTCAGATCATCATTGGGGTGGTCGTAAATTTTTACATCATCCAGAAAGTCAGAGAGCTTTATAGCACTGGTGCTATGGATGGCCCGGACGCGATTCAGATTTGGGCACATGAGATGTTCTGGGTGATCATTTTTGCCGTTGTCGGCGGCATTGTGATGGCCATCATCGGAACCATACTGTTCTCAATCATTGAGACCGCGGTGACAGGTGAAGCAGATCAAAACTTTATCACCGACGAGCGCGACAAGATGATCGCCAACACAGGCAATAAAACCACGGTTGCCTTCACCGGTATGGGATTTGTCGTCCTGATCGCTGGCATTAACTTCGGCTATCGACCAATCGACTGTCTTGTCGTTCTTATGTTTTGCTTTTCACTTGGAAGCCTCTTCGGAGAGTTTACCAAGCTTGCACGCTATCGTATGAGCATCTGATATGGCGAAGAAACCTAAAATCACCAACACAATCCGCCGTCTACGCTTTGATGCTGACGAAATGACGCAAAAAGCGCTGGCGGATAAGGTGGGCGTCACACGGCAGACGATAGTCGCCATTGAGAACGCCAAATACTACCCGACGCTTGAGCTGGCCTTTTTGATTGCTAGGGTATTCGGAAAAGAGATCAACGACGTCTTTACAATCGAAATGGACGAGTAACCCCTCTCCGTCTCACAACATTGAAACGAGGTCTACCATGACCAAAGCGCGCTACCCACAGGCCCGTATCTGGAACCGTTTTGCCGCGGGATACGCCAAAAGCCCTGTCGATGATCCTAAGGCCTATCAGGTCAAACTCGACAAAACGGCTGCATTGATGACGCCAAATATGCGCGTTCTCGAAATCGGCTGCGGCACCGGCACCACGGCGCTACATCTCGCCGAGCGGGTCAATCGGATCGACGCGCTTGATTTCTCGTCCGAAATGATCGGAATTGCACAGGGAAAGGCCGCCGAAACAGATGCCCCGAACGTAGCGTTTCACATTTCCACGCTTGGGGATTGGGAAATCGAAAACGGTCCCTATGACATAGTCATGGCCCATTCGATCCTGCATCTGGTGGATGATCTGGACGAAACGCTGCGCCAGGTTCACCTGAGATTGAAGCCTGGTGGCTGGTTCGTTTCGTCAACCGTCTGCATTCGGGACCGAAACTGGCTATTGTCCAAACTACTGCCACTTGCGTCGGCGACACGATTGATCCCAAAGGTCTTGCCGCTCAGCTCAAAGGGGCTGCAAAACCAGATCACCTCGGCTGGTTGCAACATATCCGAGGTCGGGCGACCCGCTGCTGGAAAAGCGGTCTTCGTCATCGCGCAAGCAGCCTAACGCCCGCACCAAAAACAATATTTTTTGCTTCACTGAAAGGAGCCTTCCCATGGTTATTTCCATGAATAAGAAAGCTTTGCCCTACACGCTGGGCGCTTTGATCCTCATCCCGCTGGGTGGCACGCTGTATCGGCTAGGCGAGATCATTCTTACAGGCAACTGGTCCTTTGCCTTCAACCCCGAGTTCGTCGATAGGCTGCCTTTGTTCATCCACGGTCTGGCAATGCTGGCATTTCTGGTTCTAGGTGCAGTGCAGTTCAGTCCTCGTTTACGAATGACCCGCCCCAATTTGCACCGAACCTTAGGGCGCATCGCTGGTATTGGTGCCATAGTTGGTGGCATTAGCGGAATCTGGATGACTTTGATGCATCTCGAGATCAGCACACCGCTTCTTTCAGTGGCACGCCTGTTCTTCGGATCGTCAATGGCCATATTCACCGTCTTAGCGATCCGAGCAGCCATTCTAAAACGCATATCAGAGCACCGCGCTTGGATCATCCGCGCCTATGCCATCGCTCTCAACGCTGGAACCTTTCCACTGTTTTACCTGCCAGTTATCTTGATCTTCGGCGAACCAACCCCGCTTCTGGATGAGGCTTTTCAAGTCACTGGCTGGATGCTTAATCTCACCATCGCTGAGAAGTTCGTGATTGGCCGCAACCGCTCATTAGGAGTGAAAATATGACCCCGAAAACTATGAAAGCCGCTGTACTGACAGCTTTTGGTGCGCCGGACGTGATCAGAATTGCGCCGCGCTCTGTTCCAACTGTAAGTGCCAACCAAGTTCTTGTCCGCAATATCACCACCAGTTTGAATTCTGGAGATGTGCGCATCCGATCCAAAAATGTCCCGCAAGGGTTCAAATTCTTGGTCTCGCTCGTGTTCGGCTTTAGACAGCCACGCAAAGAAGTACTGGGTACGGTGTTTGCTGGTGAGATCGTTGAAACCGGCGCAAACGTATCGAGCTTCAAAGTCGGCGGCCTTGTATTTGGAAGCACAGAAATGGCGATGGCCACCCACGCTGAATACATCGCAGTAAAGGAAACTCAAGCGATTGCATTGATACCAGAGGGCTACAGCCCCCAAGCAATGGCGTCATTGGTATTTGGGGGTTCGACTGCAATCTTCTTCGCCGACAAGCTATATCTCAAGAAGGGTGATCGTATTTTGATAAATGCCGCCGCTGGGTCGGTTGGGATATCTCTTGTCCAGATTGCATCAGCGATGGGGGCAGAAGTGACTGCAGTGGCATCCGCCAAGAACCACGAGTTTTTGAAAGAAAACGGCGCCGGGCATACGGTTGACTACACAACGTTAGATACGAGAATGCTCACGGGAAAATATGACGTGATTGCGGATTGTCTTGGAACGACACCTTACAATACACACCGCCATTTGTTGACCAAGACAGGTCGCTTTGCCCTGATTACTGGCACTATGTGCGAAACGCTTGCCGCCCCAATCCGAAATCTTTTTGGATCACATACGATCGTCGGGGGAACGTCTTTGGCGACACCTAAGGGCCTGCACAAATTAATTGCGCTGGTCGAGGACGGGACGCTTACACCGATCATCGAACGAGAGTTTGCGTTCGACAAAATCGCAGATGCCCACACCTACGTCGACAAAGGCCACAAACGGGGTAATGTCGTTATTACGTTCTAGTTTGTGGTTGGATCGTGCGAATGCGCCGTTGAAAGCGACGGGGCATTCTTAACTTTAGTGGCTCGCGTAAATCTCAATCACACGCGCAATAGCTGTTTCTGGCGAAAGCTCTTCACTTTCTCCCGTGCGGCGTGAGGTCAGTTCGACAACACCGTTCTTAAGACCGCGGGGACCAACTGTAATGCGCCAAGGTAGACCTATCAGATCCATCGTCGCGAATTTACCGCCAGCGCGTTCTTTACGGTCGTCATATAGCGGTTCGAGACCGGCCGCAGTCAGTACTTTATAAAGGCCGTCACAAGCTGCATCTGCTTCGTCGTCGCCTTGCTTGAGGTTTACGATCCCGCAATGAAATGGCGTCACGCCTTCTGGCCAAATGATACCTTTGTCGTCGTGGCTGGCCTCAATGATCGCACCAAGTAGACGCGAAACGCCGATACCATGTGAGCCCATGTGAACGGGCACTTGTTTGCCTTGATCGTTGATGACGTTCGCGCCCATGGACTCTGAGTATTTGGTACCAAAGTAGAAAATTTGACCAACTTCAATGCCACGCGCAACCCGACGGCGATCCTCAGGAACCTCGCTAAATAGACTCTCGTCATGGGTTTCATCAGTACGCGCATATTTTGACGTGAACTCTTCCAGTACGCCCTGACACTGTGCGTGATCGTCATAGTCAATCTCACGGTCGCCAAAGCTGAGATCGGTGACTGCGCTGTCATAGAACACCTCGGATTCGCCAGTTTCTGCCAGCACTAAGAACTCATGCGTGTCGTCCCCGCCAATCGGACCAGAATCCGCGCGCATTGGAATGGCTTGAAGCCCCATACGCTCGTACGTGCGCAAATATGACACGAGGTGGCGATTATAGGCGTGCAGCGCGTCCTCTTTCGTCAGGTCGAAATTGTAGCCGTCCTTCATGTAGAACTCACGGCCACGCATGACACCAAAACGCGGGCGAACTTCATCACGGAACTTCCATTGGATTTGGTACAGTGTCAGTGGCAGGTCTTTGTAGCTGCTGACATGCGCGCGGAAGATGTCTGTGACCATTTCTTCGGCGGTTGGCGTAAACAGAAGATCGCGGCCGTGGCGATCTTGCATGCGAAGCATTTCCTGACCGTAGTCGTCGTAGCGGCCCGATTCACGCCAAAGATCAGCTGACTGAAGGATCGGCATCTGGATCGGAATGTGCCCAGCGCGCGCTTGCTCTTCGTGAACGATATTCTCAATCTTGCGAAGCACTTTGAAGCCCATCGGCAACCAAGAATAAATCCCCGAGGCTGCCTGCTTGATCATGCCTGCACGCAGCATCAAACGGTGGCTGACGATTTGGGCATCGGCGGGGTTTTCTTTTAGAACTGGCAAGAAGTAGCGGGATAGGCGCATTATTGCGGCTCCTAGGGGTCAGAATGGGTTTTAAATCGTTTAGGCTGCGACGCCTGTCTTAACAAGGGGCGCTCACCCTCAGAAGCGATCAGCAGCCATGAGTTTTTCGTAATTTGCGTCGTCAAACGGCATGGACGTCCTATTATCGATATCAAACAAAGTCCGTTTAACGTCGCTCAAGTTCCCCAGATAGACATGCAGCCCTAGGCACGGAGCTTGTGAAACGCATGTCACCGAGTGAATGGCGTTTGGCCCGATGGACAGGACATCGCCAATACCGAGCAAAACATCACCGCTTCGGCGGACCCCGCCACTGGGGTCGGCTTCAAAGAAATCGTTACGCTCTTCACCGTGGTACACACCGATGACAGCCGAGAGTTGATGATCATGTGCAGGCACCGAAACCCCAGGCTGAAAGCTGGTCCGCCAAACAGACACACTGTCGTCTTCAAACAATATGATATCGCCCGGTTGGCTGCCCTCAAACGCGGCTTCTATTGAACTCGGGTCAGTAAAAATCCGATCCATATAGGCGCGCAGGTTTCTTGCCGCATCTGCGTTCGCCGCGATGTCGCGCATATCCTGAACGAAACTTTCGACTTCAAAATCTGGCATGACGTTTCCCCAGCAAAGGTCTCAAACACCAGCTTTCCTCAATTACATGCCAATGCCAAGCCCCTTGAAACCTGACCTGTTACGCGCGATGTGTAGACGGGTAACAAGACTCTGAGGTGGACATGGCTTTTCCTATCAATACGCAGGCAAAATACTGGGCCATTGTCGCCGTCGTATTTCTGCTTCTTCTGTGGGTTTTAGGGGACATCATGCTGCCCTATGTCATTGGTGCAGCAATCGCGTACTTCTTAGATCCAATTGCTGACAAGCTCGAAAACCTTGGGCTATCGCGCGTCATAGCCACGGTCATTATCATGCTTATTGCAATCGTGATCTTCGTCGTTGCAATCCTGATGGTCGTTCCGATGCTGATCGAACAATCAATTTCCTTGTTCAACACCGCACCCGCGTTGGCCACTGACTTGCAAGAGTTTTTGACCAAAAAATTCCCATCCTTGATAGATTCAGAATCAGTTTTGCGCCGATCACTGGTATCCATAGGTGAAAGCATCCAAGCCCGCGGAGGTCAGTTCCTAAATTCGGCATTGGCGTCAGTATCCTCGCTGGTCAACGTGGCGTTGCTGTTCGTCATTGTTCCTGTCGTTTCGTTTTATCTGCTGCTCGATTGGGACCGTATCGTAGGCAAGGTCGACGACCTTCTTCCACGCGATCACGCACCGGTTGTCCGGCAGATCGCCTATGATATTGATCGAACATTAGCCGGTTTCGTGCGCGGAATGGGCACTGTTTGTTTGGTTCTTGGGACGTATTATGCAATCGCTCTGATGCTTGTCGGCCTGCAATTTGGACTGGTTGTCGGCTTCATTGCCGGTCTGATCACCTTTATCCCATACGTCGGCGCGCTTATTGGGGGTGGTTTGGCTATCGGGTTGGGGCTGTTCCAGTTCTGGGGCGATTGGGTTTCGCTTGGTCTTGTTGCAGGTGTTTTCGTCGTCGGTCAGATGATTGAGGGCAACATCCTAACACCAAAACTGGTTGGCGGATCGGTTGGCCTCCATCCAGTGTGGTTGCTAATCGCATTGTCCGTTTTTGGCTCACTCTTTGGCTTCATCGGGATGCTTGTTGCTGTTCCAGTTGCAGCAGTTCTTGGCGTCGTGATCCGCTACATCATGGGCCAGTACAAAAAAGGCCGGCTCTATAAAGGGCTGGCAGAACAAGACAACAAGTAATGTCCACACAACTACCCCTTGATTTACCCACGCGCACTGCGTTGGGGCGCGAAGATTATTTCGTTTCCCCCTCCAACGCGATCGCGTTGGCCAGTCTGGAAAATTGGCAAAATTGGCCGAGCCGGAAAATGGTTCTAACGGGCCCACAGGGGTCGGGCAAAACGCATTTGGCGCATGTGTGGGCCAAGGCATGCGATGCTCGTATCGTTAACGCTGTCGATCTGGCACACACAAGCATTTCAGACCTCGCAACCGGCAACTTGACGGTTGAGGATGCACACGCCGTTTCAGGCAATGCAACGGCGCAGGAGGCGCTTTTTCACGCGCATAATCTGGTATTGGCCGAAGGGCATCACCTTTTGCTGACGGCAACAAGCGCACCGTCCCGCTGGGGGCTTTCCTTACCCGACCTAAAAAGCAGGATGGAAGGCACGAGTGTCACGCCATTGGACGAGCCTGACGATCAACTGCTGGCGGCCATGTTGACCAAACAATTTGCGGATCGCCAGTTGATGCCAACCCCCGAGGCTGTCACCTATCTTCTGCGCAATATGGAAAGATCAGGCGCCGAGGCCGTGCGAGTAGTTGCCCAGATGGATCGGCGCGCACTTGCCCAAGGGCGTAAGATCACGCGCAAACTGGCGCTTGAAGTTCTACAGAGTCCCGATGCATTATAGTTTCTTGTCAAATGATTGACATGAAACCGATATAGCTGACCCACATGACCCAAGCCGACTTCTTAAAGAACCCTGTACCCGATGCGACTGAAATGCCCGATTTGGACATTTCCGGACCTCAGCGCTTTTTCAATCGCGAGATGTCGTGGCTGGCGTTTAACTGGCGTGTCTTGGAAGAAGCGCAAAACAGCCGCGTGCCCTTGCTGGAACGCGTGCGGTTTCTGTCCATCTCGTCGACCAATCTGGATGAGTTCTACACCGTTCGCGTCGCTGGCCTACGCGAGCTTGCAAGAGCTGGAAACACCACTCCTGCTGCGGATGGCCTATCCCCACAAGAACAGTTGTTGCTTATCAACGCAGATACCCGTCGGTTGATGGAACGTCAGCAAACGGCGCTTGGCGAATTGCGCAGCGAAATGACCGCGCGCGACATTTCAATCTTGGATCGCGCTTCCTTAACGCCGGAAGATCTCAGCTTTTTGGCGGACTATTTTCTTGAACAGGTTTTTCCAGTTCTATCGCCGCTTGCGATTGATCCGGCACACCCTTTCCCGTTCATTCCCAACGAAGGTTTCTGTCTAGCATTGCAGCTAGAACGCAAAAAAGGCGGTCGCGGACTTCAGGCCCTTTTGCCGATCCCTCAGCAGCTTGAGCGATTTATATCGCTGCCATCCTCAGGTGATGTGTTCCGCTTCCTTCCGCTAGAAGAGCTTTTGCTGGTCCACTTTGACAGCATGTTTCCCGGCTATAGCATTCACGGGCATTGTACGTTCCGCGTTCTTCGCGACAGCGATCTTGAAGTTGAAGAAGAGGCCGAAGACCTCGTCCGCGAATTTGAGGTTGCTTTGAAGCGACGTCGACGTGGCGAAGTCATTCGGATGGAGCTTTCAGTCAACGCCCCCAAAGGCCTGAAGCGCGTCATTCAACGCGAGCTACACGTTGGTGAGCATGAGATTGTTGAAATCGACGGCATGATCGGTATCGCCGATTTGGGTGAGCTTGTTTTGGAGCAGCGCCCCGATTTGTTGTGGCCAGTCTATACGCCACGGGTGCCCGAGCGCGTCCAAGACCACGACGGGGATATGTTTGCGGCGATCCGCCAAAAGGACATGTTGCTACATCACCCGTATGAAACATTCGATATGGTCATTCGCTTCTTACACCAAGCTGCACGCGACCCAAACGTGGTGGCGATCAAGCAAACGCTGTATCGTACCTCGCAAAATTCACCTGTAGTTGAGGCACTGTGTGAAGCGGCCGAGGATGGTAAATCCGTCACTGCACTTGTCGAGCTAAAAGCCCGCTTTGATGAGGCTGCGAATATTCGCCAATCACGCAGGCTCGAGCGTGCAGGTGCCCATGTTGTGTACGGATTTCTTGATTGGAAAACCCACGCAAAGATTTCAACCGTCGTTCGGCGCGAAGGGTCAAAACTGGTCACGTACACACACTACGGCACCGGTAATTACCACCCGATTACAGCCAAGATTTACACTGACCTCAGCTTTTTCACCTGTGACGCAGCATTGGGCCGCGATGCGACCAAGGTATTTAACTATTTGTCGGGATATGCCCTGCCAGAGAAACTAGAAAACCTTTCGATCTCGCCGCATTCGCTAAAACCCAAGATGCTTGAAATGATCGAAAAAGAAGCGGTCAATGCGCGCAAAGGTAAGCCCGCTGCGATATGGGCCAAGATGAATTCCCTGATCGACGCCGATATGATTGACGCGCTTTACAGCGCTAGTCAGGCCGGCGTGAAGATCGACCTCATTGTTCGCGGCATTTGCGGATTGCGGCCCGGGGTGAAGGGTCTCTCTGAAAATGTGCGCGTGAAATCTATCGTTGGGCGGTTCTTGGAACACTCGCGGATTATCTGTTTTGGCAACGGGCATGCGTTGCCGTCTCAGAAAGCTGCGGTTTTCATGTCATCGGCTGACTGGATGGGGCGCAATTTGAACCGCCGAGTTGAGACGCTTATTCAGATCAAAAACCCAACCGTAAAAGCGCAAATCGTCAGTCAGATCATGGCTGCGAACCTCGCAGACGTCGCACAAAGCTGGGTCATGCAGCCAGACGGCCAATTTGAACGCACTTTGACACAAGACGGCGGCTTTACTTTCAATTGTCACCGCTTTTTCACCGAGAACCCGTCGCTTTCCGGTCGCGGGTCTGCAGGCGCAAGTGACGTACCCAAATTGACGCACACCGACGATTAAGCACCAAATTAATTGACCTGAAATATGTCATGCCGCAATTTGGCGCGTGAACGAGGAACTCAATGACTGCTGCTACTGAACCTCTCCCCAAAGATGCCCCTGTTGCGTCATTTAAAGATCCGCGTGCTTTGGCCCTATCGCGCGTAGGCGTAGTGGACGTTGGATCAAACTCTGTTCGATTGGTGGTGTTCGACGGCGCGGCCCGCAGTCCGGCCTACTATTACAACGAAAAGCTTATGTGCGGATTGGGCGCTGGCGTCCGCGAAACAGGGATACTCAATCCCAAGGGTCGAGCCCGCGCATTGCAGGCGATCAAACGATTCCAATGCATCGCTCGCAGTCTGGGCATTGAACCGCTATCTGCCGTTGCAACAGCCGCAGTCCGAGAAGCGACAGACGGTGAGGATTTTCGCCGCGAAGTCGAAGAGACCACCGGATTGGATCTTCGCGTCATCGACGGCCCCGAGGAAGCGCGCCTTTCAGCCCAAGGCGTTTTGTTAGGTTGGCCCGGTAGTAACGGGTTGGTTTGCGACATCGGTGGTTCAAGCATGGAACTCGCGACAATTTCAGAAGGCAAAATCGGAACTTGCTTGACGTCTCAGCTAGGCCCCCTGCGCCTCAAAGGCATCAAAGGGGGCAAAAAGGCAACGTCAGCCTATATCAAAGAAGTCGTAAGCGACTTGAGCGACAAAATTGGATCTCATCCAGAAAGACTGTTTTTGGTTGGTGGCTCATGGCGGGCAATCGCAAGAATTGACATGCTAAGACGCGGCTATCCGCTTCACGTTTTACACGAATACAGGATGAGCACCAAGAACGCGCGCTCAACGATCAAGTTCATTCGCAATACGCCGATTGACGAATTACAGGCCCTTAGCGGAAATTCCGCAGCGCGGATGGCGCTTGTTCCATTGGCCGCAGAAGTTCTTTCAAGGCTTATCAAGAAGTTCAAACCGGACAACATCGCGGTTTCTAGCTACGGAATCCGCGAAGGGCTTCTCTACGAAAAAATGCCGGATCATCTTCGCCAAATGGATCCTTTGATTGAAGCGTGTCGATTTTCGGAAGCCAAAGATGCCCGCCTAGTTGGTTTTGGCGACGTTCTCTACGACTTCGTTATGCCTCTGTTCAAATCTGGTCCAGAACGTTGGCACAGAATAATCCATGCAGCTTGCCTATTGCACGACGTCAGTTGGCGCGCGCATCCCGACTATCGGGCCGAGGCTTGCTTTGACAATATCACCCGCGCCAACCTCGGGGGGCTAAGGCATTCCGAACGCGTCTTCTTGGGTCTTTCGCTTTTGCACAGATACAAAAACAAGCGTGAGGGGAACCGTTTTGAAAGCCTTGCGAGGCTGCTGTCCGATAGCGACCTTCACGCGGCCGAAGTTCTGGGACGGGCCATGCGGTTTGGTGCAATGATGTGGCTTCAATCCGACGACAAACCCGGAAAATTCAAGTGGCATCCTCGCAAAAAGGTCCTTGAACTACATCTCGCTGACAGCGCCCGCCCGTTGTTTGGTGAAGTCGCGAATGCGCGCCTGCAATCCCTTGCCCAGACACTTGGCGCAGAGGTAGTGATTAAGCGGCTGAAATCCTCTTAGATGTCGATATCAAGCGAAACTGGGAAGTGATCAGAAGCCGTTAGTAGAGACGATTGCAATGCCGCGTCATTCAAGCACTCGGGCGTGTTGAAAGGATGCCATATCCGCCATGCTGGGCGCTTTGCCATCAGGTCTTGCGAAACCATGATGTAGTCCAATAGTGCCTGTAGATAGCAATCTTGATGTGCAAGAAAGAACCGCGCCGTTGTCGGAATAGCGCCCAAACGAGTGCTTAAGCCAATCGACGCGTGCGGATCATAGAGCGTGGATTCCGGTGTCGCCCTCTGACCGTCTCGGCCAAGCCCCATAATGATCTCAACGGAACTTCTACCAAACAGATGTTCGTACTGATCCAAACCCGGCCCATCGTTAAGATCGCCTAGGACAAACAATGGTGTACCCTCGGTAAGATGCTCTTCTATTCGCCGTCGAAGCCAAACCGCTTGCGCTAATTGCTTCCGACGATTGGCAATTGATATGCGCATAGCCTCATCATCTGATCGCGCGCCATGGGGTGCTTTTGACTTTAGGTGAGCCGCGATCATATGAAACTCAAAACCCGATGCCGTTGTCGCGGCAATCTCAAGTGGAGGCTTTGAGAATACAACGCGATCTTCAGTGTCGTCGATATCAAGGTCGATATGAAACTTTCTGTCAAACCGCGGTGCGCCCTTGCCGCCTTTCGAATTGGTTTCGTCACCACGTGGGTCATGACGTAGTGTCAATTTCGTTGGATCAAACAGCGCCGCGATCTCTTGCTGCGTGTCATTGCCGCAACCTATTAACGCTTCTTTCGCACGAAGCCCAAAATGTGCGGCAAAATTTTCTAGCGCGGGAATAGTACTGCGTTTGTGATTTTGATCGGGCGCCTCAATGATGATGATCAAGTCAGCGTCCAAGCGCTGGAAAACCATTCCAATAGCCGTGATCTGTTCCTCGCGTGTCACGTCGTGACGTCCCGACCATCCGTCATTGATCAGCAGCTTGTCCGACCGGTCAAACAGCTCCGTAAACCACTCGACATTATACGTCACGATCCGCATCAGACGTGTACCCCTTGAATTTCCTCCCACGCGCGGTTGATGTCGACCATGCGTTTTTCGGCAATTTTCACCGCTTCCTCGGGTACGCCGCGCGCGATCATCAAATCGGGATGGCTCTCGCGTACCGCAATCCTCCAGGCAGCACGTATGTCCTTAAGCGATTGGTCGGGTGAAACCCCGAGAACTGTATAGGGGTCAAGTTCGGCGTTTGGGACAAAACGCGCCCGCAACTGCCGGAAGCGGGCTTCCGGTATTCCGAATATACCGGCCACATTCACAAGAAACTCATCCTCATTCGGATGATAGGCGCCATCAGCAAGTGCAATGTGGTAAAGCCCTTCCATCAAATCGCATAGGACCGATGGTTGCTCTTGAAACATCGCAGCAATCCGACGGGCGTAATCTTTGTATCCCGCCACATCCTGCCGCGCGAGGTTGAACACCTTGGCGGCCGAGGCTTCGTCCTCTCCCGCGATATCAAACACTTCGCGAAAGGCCGTCACCTCGTCTTTTGTCACCAAACCATCGGCCTTGGCAATTTTTGCCCCTAGGGCGATCACGGCAATTGTAAAGGCGACGCTCCGCTCTGGGGGTGCTTTAAGCGTCTCGAAGATGCTCGACAGGGTTTCACCCCGCCGCAGCGCTTCAATGGCTTCTGATATTCGTGTCCAAATCGACATTCAGTCACATTATCGCCTGTACGCGAAAGTGTCAGGGCCGATCACAAGAATTTTTGCAAAAGTATCAAATCCATCCAGCGGTCGAACTTTCTGCCGACTGCTGGCACTCGCGCTACCACTTCAAATCCGATTGCTTTGTGAAACGCCACGCCGTCTGGATTCTCGCCGCTTACGCCAGCTATCAATGAATGCACATCTTCACGTTTGGCGACCGCCTCAAGCTGATCCATCAATGCTCGCCCGACCCCGCGACCCCATGCGCGGTGATCGATGTTTACGGAATGCTCTTTGGTATAGGCGTACCCTAGGCCACCTCGAAACGGGAAATAGGTGGCGTATCCGACGATTTCGCTTTCAATTTCCGCAACGATAAACGCCTCTCCCCGGTCACGGATTTCAACGCCTATTCCGCTGGCGGTCTTTTCTTTTGTAGTGAATGTTCGGGCGGATTCTCGGATAATCGCATTCCAAATATCCGCAATCGGGGCTGCATCATCTGGCCTAGCCTGTCGAATATTCAACATAGAATGACCTCTCCGCGTGGGGTCTGCAAAGCGGCAGTCATCGCGGTTTCTTCACGATGTTCGACCCTAATTATTGGCTCACCCACGAACCGAGCCAAATGTTTCGACAATCCAGGATTGTCTGGGTGACCCAGTACCAGGTTTCGAAGGTGACAACCGCTTGCGGCCAAACGATCCGAAGCTTTAGGGCCCTGCCCCCAATCAAGCATCATGGGTACCAATCCGCCAAAAGGCGTCTGTCCCTCATCGATTACTGACATTTTCCAACGTAAATCGCCACGAGATAACTCGGTTGGCAAAATATTCCGCCCAAAAGCCAGCGCCATATCGCCGACCAACTCGTCACTTCGCCCCACCCAATTGGTCAATCGCGGTGATCCGCTAAACTCGTCCAACCCAAACCAGCGTTTGCAGTCAGGCTTCGGGGCTTCAGGATCAACTGAGATCACTTCGAGATAGAGCTCGTCTTCTAAGCCCAATAGCAAATTATGCGTCCCCATCAGGGCGTGCTTGCCGCCTGCCTGCATCCGAACACCCAGCGCATCTTCAACATATTGACGGCCGTCTTCCAGCGTTTCAGCAGCCACAACGATATGATCTAAAACCAACATACCAAAATCCTGTCAGCAATTTGGAACGCAAACAAGACCCAACAAACCCAAAGGGCAAGGTGTTCCCACCCTGCCCTTTATCTTGCCCTAAATACCGCGGGGTGCGCGAGGGGCTGGCCCCTCGCCCATGTCGGATTGCTGAAAAGCAATTCGACGCGATATCAGTCCCGTGTTTCGCGGATCAAGCGTAGAATGTCCTGCGCCGCTTCAGGGATATTCGTACCCGGACCAAAGATCGCCTTAACGCCAGCTTTCTTTAGGAACTCATAGTCCTGCTGGGGGATCACTCCGCCGCAAATAACTAGAATCTCACCCGCATCCTTGTCTCTCAGAGCATCAATCAACTGAGGCGCCAACGTTTTGTGCCCCGCGGCCTGAGATGAGATGCCAACGACATGGACGTCATTGTCCACAGCATCTTGCGCTGCTTCATCAGGCGTCTGGAAAAGTGGTCCAACATCTACGTCAAATCCGATATCCGCAAAAGCTGTCGCAATAACTTTGGCGCCGCGGTCGTGACCGTCCTGGCCCATCTTTACGACAAGCATCCGTGGACGGCGGCCCTCTTCTTCGGCGAAATCTTCAACCGATTTCTGGATTGCGGCGAACCCTTCGTCGCCTTCATATGCTTTGCCATAAACACCGGCGAGTGTTTTGACCTCGGCGCGGTGGCGTCCGAATTCGTTTTCCATAGCCAAGCTGATTTCTCCTACAGTTGCGCGGGCACGAGCGGCGTGCACGGCTGCCTCAAGCAGGTTGCCGTCAGCCTTCGCGCAGGCTGTCAAAGCCTCCAATGCCGCCTGACATGCGGCTTCGTCGCGTGTTGCGCGGATGCTTTCCAAACGTGCAATCTGACTTTCCCGTACGGCCATATTGTCCACGTCCAGAATGTCGATGTCAGTTTTTTCCGACGGGCGGTACTTGTTGACGCCAACGACAACTTCTTCACCACGGTCGACCATCGCTTGACGCGTCGCCGCCGATTCCTCGATCCGCATTTTTGGCATGCCGGATGCAACTGCTTTAGTCATGCCACCAATTTCTTCAACTTCGTTGATCAGCACCCAAGCCTTTTCGATCAGTTCAGCGGTCAGACTTTCAACATAGTAAGATCCCGCCAATGGATCGACGACATTCGTCACACCAGTTTCTTCCTGAAGGATCAACTGGGTGTTCCGCGCAATCCGCGCTGACGCATCCGTTGGCAATGCAATCGCTTCGTCCAAAGCGTTAGTGTGCAACGACTGGGTGCCACCCAGTACCGCGCTCATCGCTTCATAGGCGGTGCGGACTACGTTGTTGTACGGGTCTTGTTCTTGCAACGACGCACCCGATGTTTGGCAGTGCGTTCTAAGCATTTTTGAACGCTCAGATTTCGCGCCGAATTCGGTCATGATCTGATGCCAGATCGTCCGAGCTGCCCGCAGTTTGGCGGCTTCCATGAAGAAGTTCATGCCAATCGCGAAGAAGAACGACAGACGACCCGCGAATTTGTCGACATCCATGCCAGCCTCAATTGCCGCGCGGACATATTCACGCCCGTCAGCCATTGTGTAGGCCAATTCCTGCACAAGGTTCGCGCCCGCTTCCTGCATATGGTAGCCGGAAATTGAGATCGAGTTGAACTTCGGCATCTCGTTTGAGGTATACTCGATGATGTCCGACACGATCCGCATCGAAGGTTCTGGCGGATAGATGTAGGTGTTGCGGACCATGAATTCTTTCAGAATGTCGTTCTGAATGGTGCCCGAAAGTTCTGCGCGGCTGACGCCTTGCTCTTCACCAGCGACGATGAAGCTAGCAAGAACCGGAATAACCGCACCGTTCATGGTCATCGAAACCGAGACCTTGTCCAACGGAATACAGTCAAACAGGATTTTCATATCCTCGACGCTGTCGATCGCAACACCGGCTTTGCCGACATCACCTACTACGCGCTCGTGATCGCTGTCATAGCCTCGGTGGGTCGCAAGATCGAAGGCGACCGAGACACCCTGTTGGCCAGCTGCAAGGTTGCGGCGGTAAAATGCATTGGATTCTTCAGCCGTCGAAAAACCCGCGTATTGACGGATGGTCCAAGGACGCCCTGCGTACATGGTTGCCTTCACGCCACGGGTGAACGGACCAAAGCCCGGCAGAGTCCCCATATGGCCCAAACCATCCGTGTCATCCGCCGTATAGAGCGGTGCCACGTCGATGCCTTCCAACGTATTCCACGTCAAATCCTCTATCGGGCGTCCGCGCAGTTCTTTTTCCGCCAATGCGGACCAATCTGCTTTGGTCTTGGTCATTTCCATTCCTTCCGATTCAACAACCCGCGTTCGTGTTGTTCAAAATTCGTTCAACAAACGCCACGGCAGGCATTCGCATTTTTGATTTCCGTGCCTATATTCAATGCAACAGGAGTTGTTATGAGAGCATTTGCCGCCCTAATTCTATCCGTCACGCTAGCCTTACCCGCATTCGCGCAAGAGACCGTTGACGATGTCCCGACCCTCAATATCTTTGAGGCGTCCGAGGTGGACTTGTCCCAATTCACGTGGATACGGCGGCCCATTTTCGTATTTGCCGACAGCCCCTTTGATCCCCGCTTTGAGGAGCAGATTGAGTTGCTTGAGGCGGATGCGGAAGAGCTGATAATCCGTGACGTCGTCGTCATCACAGACACTGACCCCGCCAGCATGTCAGTTCTACGCAAGGATTTGCGTCCACGTGGTTTCGGACTGGTGTTGATGGGCAAAGACGGGCAAGTCAAACTGCGCAAACCTTCCCCTTGGGACGTCCGCGAAATTACCCACGCGATCGACAAATGGCCGATCCGCTTGAAAGAAATCCGCGACGAACAAGGGAAAAACTGAGCAATCATAGCCCTTATTCGAACTCCATGATCACTTCATCGACCGCAAGGCTATCGCCAGCGGCTGCGTTCACTTTGGCAACAACGCCTTTTTTCTCGGCGCGAAGGATATTTTCCATTTTCATCGCCTCGACCGAGCAAAGCGCCTGACCTTCTTGAACCTCGTCGCCGACTTCGACATCGACTTTAACGATCAGTCCGGGCATTGGGCACAGCAGCATTTTTGAGGTGTCTGGTGGCGTCTTTTCGATCATGTGCGTGGCAAGTTGTGCCTGACGAGGTGAGCGGACAGAAACCTTCAGATCAGCGCCACGCGTGCGAATGCGGAACCCGCCCGGGACTTTGCCGACTTTAAGAACCAAACGCGCATCGCCGACCGTCAGATTGGCAAGCTGATCACCCGGGGTCCAATTGCTTGTGACCCGCAGGCTGCTTCCGTCGACAAAATTGATCGTAGAGCCTTCTTTGTCGGCGTCGATAGTAAGCGCGACGGCATTTCCAGCAACATCGACCACCCATTCGTTGCCAACTTTACGCTCATGATTATCCATACGACCGGAAACACGGGTCCGGCGGATTTCCGCAACGCGGTTCATCGCAGCGCAGGCTGCAGCCACACGACGCGTGTCGTCTTCGCTTAGCGTCACGCCCTCAAATCCATCAGGATATTGCTCTTCGATAAACGCGGTTGTCATGTCACCCTTTATAAAAATCGGGTGATCCATGACCGCGCTGACGAACGGCAGGTTGTGGCCTATGCCTTCCAGCTCAAAGCTATCAAGCGCAATGCGCATCGCCTCAATCGCTTCGTCACGTGTTGGGGCCCATGTGCAAAGCTTCGCGATCATCGGATCATAATACATCGAGATCTCGCCGCCCTCATAGACGCCAGTATCGTTGCGAACTGCCGTTGCGCCTTCAACAGCGTCATCAGCCCATTTGCCGTTGACTTGCATCGGACCGGCAGAGACTTCGGCAGGGGGGCGATAGCGCGTCAGGCGACCAATCGAAGGCAGAAAGCCGCGATATGGGTCCTCGGCGTAAACGCGGTTTTCAATAGCCCAACCAGTAAGCGTCACATCATCCTGAGTGATTGTCAGCGGCTCGCCATTGGCAACGCGGATCATCTGTTCAACAAGGTCGACACCTGTGATCAGCTCGGTCACTGGGTGTTCCACCTGCAAACGGGTGTTCATTTCAAGGAAGTAGAAATTCCGCGCACCATCAACAATGAATTCTACCGTTCCGGCACTGGCATAGCCAACAGCCTTCGCCAATGCGACAGCCTGTTCGCCCATGGCTTTTCGAGTTGCCTCATCAAGGAAGGGCGATGGCGCTTCCTCAACAACCTTTTGGTTTCGGCGCTGGATCGAGCATTCGCGTTCGCCTAGATAGATGCCATTTCCGTGGCTGTCGCAGAGAACCTGAATTTCGATGTGACGCGGCTGGGTCACGAACTTTTCGATGAAAATACGATCATCACCAAATGAATTCGCTGCTTCGTTCTTGGATGATTGGAAGCCTTCACGGGCTTCCTGATCATTCCAAGCGATCCGCATGCCTTTGCCGCCGCCACCGGCAGAGGCTTTGATCATCACAGGATAACCGACTTGGTTTGAGATTTTGACCGCATCTTCGGCGTCTTTGATCAGGCCCATGTATCCTGGAACCGTAGATACATTCGCTTCCTGCGCAATTTTCTTCGAGGTGATCTTGTCACCCATGCTTTCGATCGCGCCAACTGGTGGCCCGACAAAAGCAACTCCCTCTGCCGCCAAAGCCTCAGCGAATTTTGAGTTCTCGGACAGGAATCCATAGCCCGGATGAACCGCTTGAGCGCCAGATTGACGAATAGCGTCCATCACTTTGTCGATGATGATGTATGATTGGTTCGCCGGAGGAGGTCCAATGTGGATTGCCTCATCAGCCATTTTTACGTGCAAGGCTTGCTTGTCAGCGTCCGAATAGATCGCGACAGTTTTGATACCCATTTTGCGGGCAGTTTTGATTACACGACAAGCAATTTCGCCACGGTTGGCGATAAGGATCTTATCAAACATGGTCAGTCCTTCTTGGTCTTAGGCTCATGGTCGTCATGGGCAGAGGCAAATTCATTGGGAATGGGTGAGAGTGCGGTGCATCAGAATGCACACGCAAAAAAACGGGGGTTGTACCAAACGGCGACAACCCCCGGGATAGGGAAGGGATACGTGTCAGACGGGAAATAGATTTTCCATCATTCACAAGAAACAGGTTCGCGCAGCGGCGCAGCAAGGAAAAGGAGCTTCCTGCCAAAATCAGATTCTCGGCTGTTTTCCGCCAAATCGAATGGAAGCCACGCAACATCATGCCTATGCGTCCCCGAAAATGTCAGGAAACGAAGCACGAGCAACGTTAACATCTATGCGCAACAATGACTCGTAGTCTGCGGGATCGAAGTCTTCTTCAACGGCGACCACTTCGCGTCCAAACAACCAGCTCAGTCGACCGGCGTCCAGATTTCCTCGCTCAAAGGTCTCTTCGCCAAAGTGGTTCCAGAGCGCTTCCATAAAGCCAGCGTCCGCCCGACGGTCAGCAGGACGGCGATCAGCAAAACGCTCTCGCTTGGTCAGGGGGGTTACCCCCTTGGCGTTGCCGCGTCGAATAATGAATTGGTAGTCAGTTCCGGTCAAACGACCAGGAAACCCGCGGTGCTTTAGCATGGCCGCCCCCTTAGCAAAGGCGACCATGAGGTTCGTCTTACACTATCAGTGTGATTATTTGAATTTGCCGGTGTAAACTGGCTCAGCTGAAAGCGGCACAACGGGCGTCGCAATGACGGCCGATGTTGTAGTTTCAACTGGTGCGCGAGCGCACGCAGCGACGACGACAACTGCCGCCAAAATAAGGATGCTTTTCGACATCTCTCTCTCCTATTAACCTGTCCTCTAGCCGGAATGAACATTCGCTGTCTTTCCTGACTGAACCGCAGCATAGGGCATTTCGCACTCAAATGGAATCTCAAAGACAAACAGGTCATGCGGCCACCTCTCGATGAGCTGCAAATCGCGCCCAACGCTGGCGCGTGACAGGGCATTCCATCAACGCGAGAACCCGCTTTTCGGCCCAACGCTTTGGAAAGCGTTTTGCGTCGATTTGACCGCCAGCCCGGACGAGTAAACCACTTTCGCATCGCTCCACTTCGACCACAGGCGAAAATCCTCGTAGTGTCTGCAAACGACGCCACATATCTTGGCGCACCTGATGTGCAACGCGAAGTCGACTGGCATCCGGTAATGTGGCTTCCACAAAGAAATCAAACCGCGCAACTGGATTGCGCGACAAAATCAATTTGTCTCCGTCAATATCAATGTTCCAGTGGTCGCGTGGCATCGGGTCTCTTTATCTTTGCAAAATTACTCTCGGGGGGTGCAGGGGCAGACAGCCCCTGCGTCAGCCCCTTCAATCAGAGCGGTATGTTGTCGTGTTTTTTCCATGGGTTTTGCAGCTTCTTATTGCGTAGCGATGCAAACGCTCGGCTCACGCGCTTGCGTGTTGACTGAGGCATGATGACTTCATCAATAAAGCCACGCTCAGCGGCTACAAAGGGGTTTGCAAAACGATCCTCATAGTCCTGCGTGTGGGCCGCAATCTTTTCGGCATCGCCAAGATCGGCGCGGTGAATGATCTCTGTCGCACCCTTGGCACCCATCACGGCAATCTCAGCCGTTGGCCACGCGTAGTTGAAATCACCTCGCAGGTGCTTGGACGCCATAACGTCATATGCGCCACCATACGCTTTGCGGGTAATTACCGTGACTTTCGGAACCGTTGCTTCGCCATATGCAAACAGCAATTTCGCGCCATGCTTGATAACACCACCATATTCCTGAGACGTACCGGGCAAGAAACCAGGAACGTCAACAAGCGTCAGGATAGGAATTTCGAACGCATCACAGAACCGCACAAAGCGCGCCGCTTTACGCGAGCTGTCGATATCTAGACACCCTGCCAGAACAGTAGGCTGGTTAGCCACAACACCAACGGTTTGACCTTCAAGCCGAATGAAGCAAGTGATGACGTTCTTTGCGAAGTCTTCCTGAATTTCGTAGAAATCGCCTTCGTCCGCGATCTTCAGGATTAGTTCCTTCATGTCGTAGGGCTGGTTCGGGTTGTCAGGAATTAGCGTATCAAGGCTTTCCTCAATGCGACCAGGCTCATCAAAAAACGGGCGCACGGGGGCTTTGTCACGATTGTTGAGCGGTAGGAAATCAACGAGACGGCGTACTTCTGTCAGAGCCTCAATATCGTTCTCAAACGCACCATCCGCGACCGAGGATTTTTTGGTATGAGTCGACGCACCACCAAGTTGCTCAGCCGTCACGACCTCGTTTGTTACAGTTTTTACAACATCTGGACCAGTGACGAACATGTAAGAGCTGTCTTTCACCATAAAGATGAAGTCCGTCATCGCAGGTGAGTAAACCGCGCCACCCGCGCATGGGCCCATGATCAAGCTGATCTGCGGAACGACGCCAGACGCCATGATGTTGCGCTGAAAGACCTCAGCGTAACCAGCCAAAGACGCGACGCCCTCTTGGATCCGCGCGCCTCCAGAGTCGTTAATGCCAATCACGGGGGCGCCGTTTTGCATCGCCATATCTTGGATCTTGCAGATTTTCTCGGCATGGGTTTCCGAAAGCGATCCGCCAAACACGGTGAAATCCTGACTGAACACATAGACCATTCGGCCATTGATCGTGCCCCAACCGGTGATGACACCGTCGCCCGCAGGTTTTTCATTTTCCATGCCAAATTCGGTGCAGCGATGCGCTTTGAATGTGTCGAATTCTTCAAAGCTGCCTTCGTCCAGCAGCAATTCGACCCTTTCACGCGCGGTCAACTTGCCTTTGGCATGTTGAGCGTTGATTCGTCGCTCACCACCACCCATACGGGCAACTTCGCGGCGACCTTCCAGTTCCTTGAGAATATCTTTCATTTCGGCAACCCTTCTGAATTGAGCAGACCATAAAGATACGCGGCACCGCAGCAAAGTCTTTTCCGGCAAATTTGCAAATTCTTTGAATTGCAGTCCAAGCAAATTGCAAATCAGCTAATAATGAGAACGATCTGGACATTTTCAGTCTCGGAAACTACCGCTTTCAAATGGCCATTTCCCGAGGCGACCGCTTTCTGGATCGCACCACCCCAGCGCATATCGCAACGCTTGTTTGTCTGACAGCCGTTTCGTCGATGAACATGAACGTGTTCCTTCCGTCGCTACCCGGCATGGCCGAGTATTTCGACGCGCCCTATACCCTACTTCAGCTATCGGTTTCCGCGTATCTATTCGGGTCCGCCTTTTTGCAAATTGTTGCCGGTCCCTTGTCTGACAAATATGGCCGCCGCCCGATAATCCTCTGGGGTTTTGGCATTTTCATCTTTGCGACCATCGGATGTGCCCTTGCACCAACGGTCGAGATTTTCCTCGCGTTTCGGATGATGCAGGCAGCCGTTGTTGTGGGAATGGCGATCTCACGGGCTTCGATCCGCGATACGGTCTCGGCGAAAGAAGCTGCAAGCTTGATCGGTTATGTAACCATGGGCATGGCGCTTGCGCCCATGCTTGCCCCTGCATTCGGCGGCGTTCTTGATGAACTTTTTGGCTGGCGCGCAACATTCGTGTTTTTGGCCATCCTTGGAGTACTGACCTTTGCTTTGACATGGTACGACCTCGGGGAAACTGCACCAAAAACTGACAATTCTGTTTTCCAGCAATTCAAAGAGTATCCAACGTTGCTGCGATCACGGCGATTCTGGGCCTATTCACTGACGTTGGCCTTTACGAGTGGATCCTACTTTGCGTATCTAGGCGGCGGCCCGTTTGTCGGCGCGGTCGTATACGGGCTGCCCCCTACAGCGCTTGGCTTTACATTCGCGGCCCCTGCAATTGGCTATGCAGTCGGAAATTATCTGGCTGGTCGATATTCTGTCTCATTGGGTGTCACCCGCATGATCAACATCGGCATTTTCGTCGTTATGTTCGGTATCGGGATCGTTATTGTCCTGTTTTACCTCGGCTATGATTCCGTCGCTTTCTTCTTCGTGGCCATGGTGTTCGTTGGAACTGGCAACGGTATGACAATCCCAAACGCGACCTCGGCCATGTTGTCGGTTCGCCCTGATTTGGCGGGGTCAGCCAGCGGCTTGGGTGGTGCCTTGATGATCGGAGGAGGCGCAAGTCTTTCTGCCTACGCTGGCTCAATGCTCAATGCGGAATCTGGTGCATTGCCATTGCTTTGGCTGATGTTCGCATCCGCCTCATGCTCAGCAATCTTAGCACTCTACGCCAAATTGCGAGCCGACAAATTGGGCGATCTCTAGCGTAGCCCCTCAAAAAAGGCCTTCAACAGAGTTTCCGCTTCTTGTTGGGCGATCCCTGCATAGACTTCGGGCTTGTGGTGCGATTGAGGGTGCTCAAATACCCGTGCACCGCATTCAACGCCGCCAGATTTGGGATCAGATGCGCCATAATAGACCCGCGCAATCCGAGCATGCGCAATTGCCGTTGCACACATCGCACAGGGTTCAAGCGTGACATAGAGATCGCAACCTAAAAGACGCTCTTGTTTTAGGGTCGCGCATGCCTTTCGGATCACATTGATTTCGGCATGTGCGGTCGGGTCATTGTCGGCCCGCGTCCGATTGCCATCTTGTGCAAGGATCGTCCCACCCTCAGCCACCAAAACAGCCCCAACAGGGACTTCACCGCGATCAGCGGCAAGTTTTGCTTGTTCTAGCGCGATGTCCATAAACGATCGAAACAAAATATCACCGCTTCCACATGATGCATATTTGGTCTAATCGCTCCTCATGTCACAAGAAACCCCAAAAGGCGATCGTATCGCGAAAGTCCTGGCCCGCGCTGGTGTTGCCAGCCGTCGCGAAGCTGAACGCATGATCGAAGCTGGCCGCGTTGCGGTAAACGGCGAAATCCTGACCAGCCCTGCGCTAAACGTCACGTCTTCGGACCGGATCGTCGTAGACGACAAGCCAATTGCCGAGGCTGAAGAGACCCGTATGTGGCTTTACCACAAGCCAACGGGTCTGGTCAGCACGAACAAAGACGAACAGGGCCGTGAGACGGTGTTCGATCACCTGCCCGAGGAATTGCCCCGTGTAATGACAGTGGGACGGCTTGACCTAAACTCTGAGGGGCTTTTGCTTCTAACCAACGACGGAGCGTTAAAACGCAAGCTTGAGCTACCAAGCACCGGATGGCTACGAAGATACCGCGTGCGCGTCAAAGGCAGCCCTACTGAGAAATCACTTGAGCCACTGCGCAAAGGCGTCGTCATCGACCGCGAAAGATTCCAGCCGATGATCGTCACTATCGACCGTCAACAAGGCTCAAACGCTTGGCTGACCGTTGGTATCCGCGAAGGAAAAAACCGCGAAATTCGCCGCGCAATGGATTATGTGGGTTTGACAGTGAACCGCCTTATCCGCGTCAGCTACGGACCTTTCCAATTAGGGCAGCTTAAAACGGGCCAAGTTGAAGAAATTCGTCGCAAAATTGTCCGTGATCAACTTGGTCTTGAGAAATCTGATGGCCAAGCCAAGCCCAAACCAAAACAGGTTCGTCGTCGTCGATAGCGGCTACATTTATTTCGCGACATCCAACTAGGGCTGGCAAGTTCACTATCGGGTTCCTATCTTAGGGCCTGAAAGGGGTGATCATGAGTGAAACAGGGCTACAAAAACTGGCGTATGCGCTTTTGATCGCCTTGATCATCTACGCCACCGCTACGGCGACGGGCAGCTAATGGCACAAAAATACGGTGGTCAACACAGCCCTGGCGCAACGAAAGCACCGTCGGGATTGCGGGCCAAAAAGGCGGCCCGTGCTGGCGGGCGCGTGAACTTTCTATTTTTTGCCCCCCTGATACTTGCCGTAAAAGCATTCACATCCGAGCCTGTGGCTATGGCCATGTACCTAGCTTCACTGGGGCTTTTGTTATTGGCCGCGTGGCTGACCCGCGAAGGCCTTCTTGCACAAGAAGCATTCGAAGCCCGCAAGGTCGCCCGCCGTCCTGCTATCCCCCGTAAACTTTTTGGCGCCGTATTAACTGGCGCGGGACTCGCGACAACTGGCTTGGCCGGACATGGGCACATCGAAGCGATCATCTTTGGCGTACTGGGTTTGGGTCTGCACATTGCTGCATTTGGCTTTGACCCAATGAAAAGCAAAGGCTTGGGCGACGTTGATGAGTTCCAAAACAGCCGCGTTGCAAGGGCCGTAGAAGAGGCCGAAGCCCATTTGACCGCCATGCACAAATCCATTGCATCCTTGAATGATCGCGACTTGGTGGCAAGAATTGAGCGCTTTCAATCCACCGCGCGCCACATGTTCCGAGTAATTGAAACGGACCCGCGTGATCTAACCGCGGCCCGCAAATATCTGTCGGTCTATCTCGATGCTGCACGCCAAGCATCGGCAAAGTTCGCGGATCTTTACGCCCGCAACCACAGTGTTGAGGCGCGCAAAAACTACGAGGCTTTGTTAGAAGACCTTGAACAGAGCTTTGGTAGCCGAACCCAAAAACTGCTTGCAGATGACCATGTCGACCTCGACATTGAAATCG